>Ga0209916_1000177_pt1 | contig 131734 bp, 122 predicted proteins | sample ThiBio_1000_plan_FD_183956 | JGI IMG/M metagenome (GOLD analysis project Ga0209916, IMG submission 183956) | Wastewater bioreactor microbial communities from Cape Town, South Africa - Thiocy_solids_2 (SPAdes) | ecosystem: Engineered > Bioreactor > Thiocyanate-remediating > Anaerobic-Aerobic ...
CTGACTTCATCCCCTCTCCACCCGTTCGCAAACACAAACGGATGGGTGCTGATCCACTGAATGAGGGGGGTCAATTTTGGACGCCGATCCTCCCAGCTAAGGGGTCAATTTTGCACGCCGGATCACAGCCGCAACCCGGGCGCGAGACAGGCTGTTCGTTTCGGGCATCAAGCCGGGGTCCGAGTTTCTTGAGGATTTGACTGCCTAAGTTTCCTTCCCTTGCGCCGAAAAGCGAATCGCTTACTCGCTCGGGATCGCTGGATGGACAAGCGAGATATCGTGTTCATGCTTGCCATCTGACTTTGTCCGTTGCCCGCGCCTTCTTTCGACTGGTGGCAGGGGCCTTTCAAGTTCAGCCGGGTAGATGCCCAATCGGTGCGCGTTCGCCTGGTAGAGGATGAACAATTCATCATAGGCGTTTACACGCTGTTTGAGCCGCTGAATCTCGACCTCCTGCCGTTCGCCTTTTTCCAGTAGAAGCAAGGTGGCAATGTCACCGTCCGGTACGGATGCCCTATTCTTCAGTGCTTTCGTCTTGTCTTTGTAAGCTTTCTTTATGTCTTCGTGGTTGTTAAATCCCTGTCGCGTCCATTTGTGCCCGCAAACGCGTTCGGCTTCCTCTACTATCCTCTCCCATGTAATGGGACCTCGCCATTTGAGGATCAGTTCGCATATATCGGCGGCAAATTCCTCGGTGATTGGCACATGGCGCTTGCTGCGAGCCCTCGGTTTTTTCCGGCTGCTCCCGGTCATCCTACGCCTCTTCCAGCGCCCTGTTGATTAGACGGGGAGGCATTCCGGTATTCAGTTGGACGAGTGTTCCATCCGGAATGCCAGGATCGTTGTGAACGGCCAAGATGCGGCGCAATCCCTCCACCATTGAGCGGTGGTGGGCGACGTAATTTGAGGCCCCATAGGTGTCCTCCTCCGCTTCACGTACCGCGTCTGCAAGGAACCGCTCGTGCTCGTTCAGCAGTTTTTCGGCCGCCGCTTTCTCCTTCGGGTCGCCCTTGACGATCAAGTGCTCCGAACACCGTGCGCAGCTTCCATGGTCCGGGCAAGGCGCAAGGCTCCAGTCAGTGACGCAACGGCCAAGATCCGTTGTGTGTGCAGTAACAACCGCAGTGCCTCGGAAAGCTGGGCGGTCGACGGGATCTAGCCTTTGGTGAATTTCCGCCATCCGGCCCAGCATCTTGCCACTCTCTAGGAGTCGGTGAACCTCTTCCGCCTTCTGCATTCCGGTCACGTGGTCGTATGCAGCATTCTGCCCGATATCTTTTCGGCCGAACCAGCGAGCGATCTCGTGCTGGCCGAGCCCCCCTTGTTCGAGGAGCGTGTTCAGCCAATGCCGAAACATATGCGAGGTGAGCTTGATAGGGCTGCCGTCCGCCTCCGTAAATTCGTATCGATCAAATACCGAGCGCGTTGCTCCCCGCTCCCCGCTTCTCCCCGAAAGGAAATCACTGATCTGTTGATCCGTCAGGAGACAGACCACGGAAGGGTTTGTCGCCTTCTGGCTGTGACAGAAATTCTGACACACGACGAACAGGTAGGCTGACAGTGGCATTGGGAACGGTGTGTCCGGCAACTCCTGTGCGGCCAGCAAGACGGCTTCGATATCTGCTCGACGGTAATAGTACGCCCTGTTCACGATCGTCGCAGGAACAAGACCACGCCCCTTGGCCCACTGTACGCCATTACGTCGTGAGATCCCAAGAACCCTTGTGAGGTCGTCCGAAGAATAGATTTGGCCTGGACCTTGGTCATTCTCCAGATCGAAACATGCACGTCCGGGGTGACTCTCCAGCCACTTCGCGGTCTTACGGGCTGGCGCGGTATGAATCCTGATGTCCCTGACGGCGCGCCTTACAACGTCTATCATGGCGGTGGGTATCCATTTGACCTCGGGATGACCACCCTTTTCCGGCCGATACCTGAGCCCGTACCGAACTCGACGCTTTCCTTCGCGGTTCAGCACCGTTTTCCCGTTTTTCGTGAGTTCCTCCTCGACTTCGCAATTCTCCGGCAGCGTGAGGCATTCATTAATGCGGAATCCCGCCGCGACGAGGATTTCGATGGCTCGCATACGGACGACCTCGGAAGGTTCTTCTACGAGATTCGAAATTTTCCCGAGAGCGTCATATGCGGCTGAACTGGGCAGCTTCTTGGCCCGGCGCTCTTCGTGCTCCTTGCCAATACGAGTGTGATCGTACGTGACTCTTGGAAAGGGGTTGGTGAAATCGATCCGACCTTTCGAGATGGCATACTTGTTCAGCCAGCCGGCGATTTCCTCCAGCCAGAGACCAATTCGGTATCGTGAAGACTCCTTTTCTCTCGCCTTGCAGACTTGCGCGGCCTTAACGAAGTCCTCCGTCCGTATGAAGCATGGGTTGCCCGACCGCTCAAGAATTGTGTCGTGAAGGTATCGGGAAGCGCGGACGAGTACCCGTAGGCCCGCTGGCTTCCTCGGGTTGTTTTCGTGGCGGACCCGCACGACCGCCTTGATGAAATCGCTGAACGGCTTGAGCATCGGGCGGCGGCCAGACAACCCTTTCGCTGTCCCGTTTTCATGCGTGGTGAAGTAAAGGATCAGCTTCTTGCTTTGAGCAGATGGTCTCGCTCCCTGCCACCGACTAATATCCCAGGCAGCGGCGTCGAAATCGAGGTCACGCCCGAAGGCCGCACTGTCACGTGCTCTCTGGACGAACGACGTGAGATTTGCTTGAGCGCTCCGAAGGCGGGCCGACGGCAGTTCTCTAACCGACATGTGCACCTCCGGTCCGGACAGCGTCAATCCGTCTGATGACATCCGCGACCGCCAGGATCGTGATATCGAAGATTTCAATCATGCCAGGATCCAGGCCGGCATCCTGGCGCCGGTCCCGCTCGGCGAGGAGTGCAGTCAACGCTTTGTCATGCGGAGCGTCCATCCAAGGCTGGAAGCGAACGCAGGTGTAGCAGGCGATCGGCGCTGTTAGACCACAGAAGGAGAACGATCCGCAGGTGCCGAGCGCATCCAGCCGCTGCCGTGTCTGGTCGGTGTGGTAAATGCGGCTGCTTGGCCGGTCACCACGGACGGCTTCCCGCTCGCTCCTAACAAGCTTTCCTAGAAATGCCTGGGAGAGAGGCCCCAATTCAAGTGCCGCCGCTGCGTCCAGTCGTTCCACTATGTCGCTCTTTGCGTCGAAATAGACCTCGACGTTCTGGAGATCCGTATGATCCAGGAGCTGGGCCAAGACTCGGCGGGAGGCTCCCTCCTTCACGAGCCGGGTAGCAAGGGTATACCGAAAACGTCTCATCGTAACCTTCAACGGACTGCCGGTGCGAGGCGAGATCACCGCCAGCTTGTCGACCGCCCGCGTAACCAGCGACGAGAATTCGTGGGAGGTGCAATGGTATTGGTAGTCTGAGCCCGCACCATCCCGAGGAAGGTCACCTCTTGGGCTGTTGCGCCTGAACAGCGGTCGACCGTCACTGTCGCCGTTCCGAGGCGGGCTTATTGCACGGTTTTGGTCGATCAATGCTTGTACTATTTCGCCGATTTCGGGATTGACCCGCCGCTCCCGGAACTGCGTCCGCGGAGTGGCGTCGCCCTTCTTGTGCCTGGGTATGTTCAACAGGTATATCGGCGTATCCTCGTCCGAGTCTGCGAGCACCCAGAAATCCTCTTCTCGGAGCAGAGCCATCGGTTCGGGGTTGCTGCCGAATGCAAGTGCAAGCCACACGGCAGTCTCTTCCTGGAGCTCTATCGCCGCTGTCATTCTTGCGGCACGAAGCGCGTTCCCCAGCGATTTGACTTCGCCGTCCTGCAACGGTCCTTTTTCCGGATCGGCTGACCGCACGGCATTCCCTTTTTCGTTACCTCCAATCACCCGCTGCTCCAGATGGAATGCAACCTCGGGGGAGAACGGAAGGAACCCGGCATCACTGCACCAAGTGTACCACTTGCGAGCGAAGTGTAGACGATACTTCTCGTGCGCCTGCAGGCGATTTTCGAGTTCCGCAAAGAACTGCATCGGGATTTCTTCATTTCCCCGGACGGCCTCCAAGGGCCACACATGCTTGAGAAGATCCCAATTGTTTGCGACCTCCCTCGTTGAATAGTTTCGAATAAGATGCCGAAAATATGCTTCCGTAGCCTCCAGAATCGGTCCAGGCTCGAGCTCGATTTGACCCCAGTCCAGAAGGATGGAGCGCGAGGGATGTGGGATACTCCAGATGGATCCCGACGTATCGACCTCATATCCAGCGCGGCTGATGATAACCTGATTGGAGCCGTGGAACTTTGACTGTCGGGCTGGTGTCGCATCCCTGGTTACCGGAGCAGATTGTCTACCCATGTGAGAGTACCCCCTGTAACTTGAGGCTGAGACCTTGGGCTTGCGCTTGGGTGGATCGTTCTGTGTAGCGTGCACCTGTCTTGGAATTCTTTTTCCAGCCCATCAGGTAATTCCGCAGGCTTGTCTCGCGGGCATCCGTCATGCACCGGTCAGGATCGACCTCGCGTCCTGCTTCTTCTTTCCTCACGCTGTCGCAGAGTTCGGAGAAACGATCGTTCCAGTCGTGCCGGAGGGTGTGGGGCGACAGGTCTGTTCCGAATTCCGGAAACACCTTCTTGATGATGACGAACAGGTCGTACACGGTTCGTCCCGCCATCGGCTGCCCGTCCTCGGCCACGAACACGAAAGGGTGCTTCTTCGCATCAGCGTAGAGCCTCCGATCGCCGCGGCAGATCAGCCAATCCATCAGCGCCTTCAGCAGAACCGCATCGACCTGGAGAACCCTGTCCGCAGTTTTGACCGACGGCTGGTCAGGCCGGGGGTCCTCCGGATCGTCAGGGCGGCCATGGATGGCGATGCGAGGCTTTGATCCTGCGAGTATCAGATCCTCTGCCTTCAAGACCAGCGGCTCCGCCCTCCGGAGCCCCAGCTTGTAGTAGCAAAGGAGAAGCGCATAGTTGCGTTTCCGATGCCGAGGCTCGAACGGATTTTCGGAAAAATCCGGGTGGATCACTTCAAGGAACCTTGGCCTGAGCTCCTCAGGCAGGCCCATCTTCCTGCCCTCGCTTCCGCCGCCGGCACGGACCTTGCTCCCGAGAAGGACCTTCCAGTCCTGTAACTTCCGGGATGCGTCGTTATATCGTCCACTCGAAACGCTGATGCGGTGGAGAGCGAGTTCCGCACGCCACGAAAAGTAGTGGCGCACGTCCATGGCTCGCGTGTATGCAGTGTCAGGCAGGACCGTCAACCGGTGTCGTCGTCTCTTGTCTGTCGCGCGTCCAATGCGCAGCCAATGGATAAGGTCATCTGTTTCCTCGGACGTGAAGAGTTCTAGGCTGTCTAGGCGGGCGTCCAGGTCAATGCCGCGGGCAATTGCCCACTGTAGCGCCAGGCCGATGGAAGAAAGGGATCGCTCAATGGTTTTGGCTGCCTTTTCTTTCATCCTCTGCGGACCGACGCTGTAGCGCGTGGTCCACGGATCGGGTAGTTCAGTCCGCCTGTCTTTCAGCAGTGCGAAACGCTCTCCAGATATGCCGATCAGTCTGGATAGGATGTAGACGGGTTCGGCTGGCGTTTCTCGACCAAATGCGTTCATTGGCCCTTCTGCGCCCCGAGGAAGTAGTGGCACGCCATACATCTCTGTTGGTCACAATTCCCAATTTCCGTCGGATGGTGGCAGACACCTGACCTGATCGGTTGACTTAAGAAATGGCGGATGGATGGCGGGCAGTGCTCGTGGGTGGTTCCCTGCTCCGGGCGCTCGGCTTCATCCAGCATTTCATTCTCCTTTCTCGCACGTGCTCGCGAGAAGGGAGGCTAGTTCCTCGCGAACGCACGCGAATAAGAGCCGGCGCGCCAGACGGGGTCAACGCCAGCCAGACCACGCTGGCGCATACGCGGCACAAGAGAAGCCCCTCCTTTTCAACTCATTGATATGGCTAGGGTTTATTTGAACGTGTCAGGATTATCTGGTCACGGGAATCCTTAGGTGAATCCTGCAAATCCTCTTGGAAAAAGCAGAGTCTACCGCGACGGCAAAGGACTAAATCTGTGGATAACTTCCGGAGCCGCTTCCAATGAGGCTGATTGCTCCACCTAGGCATGGCGGGATGATTCGCAATGCATAGCAAGAGGCATGTGCGCCCCCGCCTTTGGGGAGGAATATCGCATCACGGCAACGAACGTCGGCCAAAAAATCCCGACCGGTGAGCCCCAATGGCGCCGTATTAACACACTCGAGGCGGATAGCTTCGGCGGGCGTGGCGGTCTCGCAAACGCCAATTCCCGACAACGATCGTTCCGCCAGAGATTTGCGATGCGACGAAGAGGTGCTGGTCCCGCTCGGCTTGCGCATCGGGATCAGTTGCGCCATGTGACCGGCAGCGCTGTTGTGCGGCCCATCAGTTCAATACGCGATACGTGTCCCTGCACTGCAGGAAACGAGCGACCGGTTCGATTCGTGCAACTGATGGCGGCAAGCTCCAGCCGCACCTGCCCGGCCACATCGACCGTTGCCCAATAAGTTCGGGCACCTTTCGACTTGCTCCGTCGCGGTGCCTACATGCCCTCGGCGCGGCGGCGTTCGATTAGCTACTATGCCGCCGACTCCGCAGGCTTCCTCACGTATCCGCATATTCGAGCGTAATGCGGATCGATTCGCCGGCCGCAGTCCTGCTGCATTTCGCTGGCATTTTCACGTTGCGCTAGATCGCCCTTGTTTACGTCGTCTTCCATCGAGCCAGAACCAACCCATTGAAGTTACCAAGTTATCTCGGCTCGGTTGACAAACGCGGCATCTGGGCATGCAGAATCCAGCGGCATGAACGCCGACACTGCAAAATTGAGCGTAAGCCCTTGCTGAAGCTCCGGAAAGGAGACTGCAGTTTACACTCGCAACGAACCACCTGTCAGAACGGAATCTCGTCATCGAGGTCGCGCGAGAAGCCGCCACCACCGCTGCCGCTGCTACGGTCGCCTGGACCGGATTGGCCGAAATCGGAGCCGCCGCGACCCTGCCCGCCGCCGCCAGCGTTCTGGCCGCCGCCGCTATAGCCGACCTGGCCCTCGCTGCCCTGGCCACGTGAATCCAGCATCTGCAATTCGCCACGGAATTTCTGCAGCACGATCTCGGTCGAATAGCGCTCCTGTCCGGACTGGTCCTGCCATTTGCGCGTCTGCAACTGGCCTTCGATATAGACCTTGGCGCCTTTCTTCAGATATTGCTCGGCGACCTTGGCGAGATTGTCGTTGAAGATGACGACGCGGTGCCATTCGGTCCGCTCCTGCCGGTCGCCGCTATTCCTGTCGCGCCAGGTCTCCGTCGTGGCCACCCTCAGGTTGACGACCGGATCGCCGGAATTCAGCCGGCGGATCTCGGGATCGGCGCCCAGATTGCCGACCAGGATGACCTTGTTCACGCTACCCGCCATGACGCTTCTCCACGCTTGTCCGAAACCGAGCCTTCTTCGCACCGACGGCACGGCGAGTCGATAAGACAGCCCGCACCCGTCCACAGTTCATTTTGTTCTATATTTGTTCTATAACCACGCGCCTTCTTCGTCAAGCCCGACCTCGGAATTCAGGCAAATCCACCATCAAATAAGCCATTGCTTATCTCATAAGCACGTGCTTATCTAATCTCATGATCGAACCCGAATCGGAAATCTTTCGCGCGCTCGCCGACCCGACCCGCCGCGCCGTCTATCAGCGCCTCGCCGGCCGCGAGATGAGCGTATCGGAAGTCCGCCGGGGCCTCGAAATATCGCAGCCGGCGGTGTCGCAGCATCTTGCCGTGCTGCGCGGCGCAGGCCTGGTCAGCGAGCGCCGGCAGGGCCGGTTCTCCTACTACCGGATCGAGCCCACCGGCCTCGCGCCGCTGATCGACTGGGTCGCGCGTTATCAGGCCTTCTGGCCCGAACGCGTCGAGAAACTGAAGGAAGTGCTGAAGGAGATGGACCAATGAGCAGCGAAGATCATGAAGACGAGGTCCGCTTCGAAACCGAACTGGACGCACCGCCCGAGAAGGTATGGCGCGCCCTCACCGTGCCCGAATTCGTCAGCCTCTGGCTGGCGCCGTCCGATACAAGGCCGGAAGAAGGCCACGCATTCCTGCTGAAAGGCGAAGATGGCGAAATCGAATGCGAGACCGTCGAGGCGAAGCCGCCGCACATTTTGAGCTATTCCTGGCGCGAGCAGGGCGGCCCCGACAGCCTGGTCCGTTTCCATCTTGCCGCGACCGAAGCCGGCGGCACGCGCCTGACCATCGTCCATAGCGGCCTCGCCCGCCCTGCCCTGCCGACCTTGCGCGTTGCCGGCGCGCGCATGTCGTTCGACGCAAAGCGCCCGGTCATGTCGATGCTCGCCGCCAACGCGCCTGCAATCGCCCTTGCCGCCTGAGGAGAAAGCCCATGTCCAGCAACCTCGTGCCCATGGTGATCGAGCAGTCGAGCCGCGGCGAGCGGGCCTTCGACATCTTCTCGCGGCTGCTGCGCGAGCGCATCATCTTCGTCAACGGCCCGATCGAGGACGACATGGCGGCGCTGGTCTGCGCGCAATTGCTGTCGCTTGAATCGGATCACCCCGACAAGGAAGTCGCGCTTTACATCAACTCGCCGGGCGGCATGGTGACCAGCGGCTTCGCCATCTACGACACGATGCGCTACATCCGCTGCCCGGTCGCCACCGTCTGCATCGGCACGGCGCGCTCGATGGCCTCCTTCCTGCTGATGGCCGGCACGCCCGGGCGCCGCATCGCGCTTCCCAATTCGAGCATCGTCGTCCACCAGCCGCTTGGCGGCTTCCAGGGGCAGGCCTCCGACATCGAGCGCCATGCCGAGGATATCGTGAAGACCAAGAAACGCATGATCGCGCTCTACGCGAAGCATTGCGGCCGCAACGTGGAAGAAGTCGAGCGAACGCTCGACCGGGACTATTTCATGAACGCCGATGAGGCGAAGGCCTGGGGCATCGTCGACCATGTCTACGATACGCGGAAAGACGATCTGGCGGCGTGAGCACCACCAAGCCTGCCGCAGCTTCGGCCCACAAAACTTGGCCCCGGCGCCGGTTTCACCCGGTCGCGCGGGGCTCTTGTGGTTTGACCATCATTCGCCGGCCATCCTGCCGGTGTATCTTTTCGGATGCGTCGCGGTGTTCAGCCGCCGATCCGACCAATAGTCTCTACGATGTGGGGGAATATCGACAGCCGACTCAACGCCCCTGACCATCGCCTTCAGACCAAATGTCCTTCAGGACACAAGACCTTCGGGGATATGGCATTCGGGACGTGGCCTAAGCCTGCCGCGGCTCCGCGATCTGGCAGAGCCGAATGAGACTGTCCGGTGGATTCATGCCTCGCTCCTCTGTCCGTTGCGTCAATTTCCATCGACGACCGGTTCGCGCAGCCTGCGGCGCCTCGCAAGGTCCAGATGACGGCGAACCGCATCAATGGAGACACCTATAGTCTGGTACCGATGACAGCCTTCGTCAAACCCTTCGGCGATTGTTACAGCGAAAGTGATCACCCGAAGCGTCGCGCACGCTCGGCGCCGGCAATCGGCGCCTTGCGATCTTCGGGAATGCGGGTGCGCTGCATGGCCGACTGGAAGGTCAAGGCGCGATCGCCCTTTTCGTCCCTGATGCGGGTCGGCAGGCCGATGCGGTTGAGCAGGGAGAGGAACGGAAGCGGCGGCAACTCCTCCACATTGACCATCTTGCCTGCATCCCACTCGCCCGAAGCGACCAGCATGGCGGCGGCCACGGCCGGCACGCCCGCCGTATAGGAAATGCCCTGGCTGCCGACCTCCTCGTAAGCCTCCTCGTGATCGGCCACGTTGTAGATGAAAATTTCGCGCTGCCTGCCGTCCTTCACGCCCCTGACGAAGTCGCCGATGCAGGTCTTGCCGGTATAGTCGGGCGCGAGCGAGCCCGGGTCGGGCAGCACGGCCTTGACCAGTTTGAGCGGCACCACCTCCAGGCCCTCGGCGGTCCGCACCGGCTGCTCCGAAAGCAGCCCCAGATTCTTCAGCACCGTGAAGACATTGATGTAATGCTCGCCGAAACCCATCCAGAAACGGACGGTCGGAATTTTGAGGATATGCGACAGCGAATGCACCTCGTCGTGCCCGGTCAAATAGGCTGTCTGCCTGCCGACGACGGGCAGGTCCCATTCCTTGCCGATCTCGAACATGCCGTTGGAGGTCCATTCGCCCTCCTGCCATGACCAGACCTTTCCCGTGAATTCGCGGAAATTGATCTCCGGGTCAAAATTGGTCGCGAAATAGCGGCCATGGCTGCCGGCATTGATGTCGACGATATCGACGGATTCGATGCTGTCGAAATATTCGTCATAGGCGAGCCTGGCATAGGCGTTGACGATGCCCGGATCGAAGCCCGCGCCGAGAATGGCGGTGACCCCGGCCTTCTCGCATTCCTCGCGCCGCTTCCACTCGTAATTCGCGTACCACGGCGGCGTTTCGCAGATCTTCATCGGGTCTTCATGGATCGCCGTATCGATATAGGCAGCACCCGTCGCGATGCAGGCCGACAGCACCGACATGTTGAGGAAGGGCGAGCCGACATTGATGACGATCCGCGCGTCGGTCTTTCCGATCAGCGCCCTGGTCGCTTCAACGTCCATCGCGTCGATCGCATGGGCTTCGATCCGGCCGGCAATCTTGAGAGCCTTTTTCTCGCGGACGGAAGCGACGATGGCCTCGCATTTTTCGACGGTGCGCGAGGCGATATGGATGTCGCCGAACACATCGTTGTTCTGGGCGCATTTATGCGCCACGACGCGGGCGACGCCGCCGGCGCCGATGATGAGGACATTCTTCTTCATTTCCGGAAAGTCTCCTTTGTCGGAACAGAGCCGATAGGCTTCAGGACAGGCTTTCTTCGTAATCCGCATAGGTGAACCGGCGGACGGTGCGCACCGTGCCGTCGAGTTCGCGAATGGCGATGGCGGGCATCTCCACGCCGTTGAACCAGTTCTTCTTGACCATGGTGTAGCCGGCCGCGTCCCGGATCGAGAGGCGGTCGCCGATCTTCAGCGGCTGCGGGAAACGGAAGGTCCCGAAGATGTCGCCGGCGAGGCACGACTTGCCGCAGACCATGAATTCGTGCGCGCCCTCATCGGGCGCGATCTTCGCGTTCTCGCGATAGATGAGCAGGTCGAGCATGTGCGCCTCGATGGAGGAATCCACCACGGCCAGGTCCTTGCCGTTGAAGAGCGTGTCGAGCACCGCGACTTCGAGCGTCGTGCTTCCGGTGATCGCGGCCTCGCCCGGCTCCAGATAGACCTGCACGCCGAAATTTTCGGAAAACCGCTTCAGCCGCGCGCAGAACTGGTCGAGCGGGTACCCATCGCCGGTGAAGTGGATGCCGCCGCCGAGGCTGATCCAATCGGCATAATGCAGGAGTTCGCCGAAACGCTCCTCGATCTGCCCGAGCATCCGGTCGAAAAGACCGAAATCGTCGTTCTCGCAATTATTGTGGATCATGAAGCCGGAAACGCGGTCGAGCACGGCTTCCACCCTGCCGGGGTCCGATTCGCCCAGCCGGCTGAACGGGCGCGCCGGATCGGCCAGATCGAAGGAGGAGGAACTGACGCCCGGATTGAGCCTGAGACCGCGCGCGATGGTCCCCGCCTTGTCGGCGAAACGCGCAAGCTGGCCGATCGAGTTGAAGATGATCTTGTCGGCCGAGGCCACCGCCTCGTCGATCTCGTGATCGGCCCAGGCCACGCTGTAGGCATGGGCTTCGCCGCCGAAATGCTTAGCGCCGAGTTTCACCTCGTTGAGCGAGGACGAGGTGGTGCCGTCCATGTACGGGCGCATGAAATCGAATACCGACCATGTCGCGAAGCATTTCAGCGCCAGCAGCACCTTTGCCCCGGATTTTTCGCGCACATGCTCGATCTTGCGCATGTTCTCGAGCAGGCGGCTCTTGTCGATGAGGTAAAAGGGCGTGCGCGGTTCGGTTTCGCTCGTCATGATGTTCCGTGTGGTGGGAATCCGGCCGCCGCCGGCAAGGTTTGAAAGGGAGGCATGCAGGCTGCCGGATCGAAACCTCCGGTAGCCGCTTACGCTTCAATGGAAGAAGACGCCGCCCGGATAGGGGCGGCAGCCCGTCCTATGCCGGTCCAATTAGCGCTTTAGCGCTGTTTCCCCTCAGGCGGACGAAATGGCGTGGCGTCGCGGCGCCGACGGCAAGATGCGAACGGAACACGGCACCGCGTGCCCTCTCGGGCCACAGGCTCTTATGATCTTCCGTTTGGGTGGCATCCAGTTCGACTGGGCCCATCCCCAATTGGAAGAGGGCGTCGCTATTCATGGCGTCCTCCCCAACCAGCAGATGAAAGCTGCATCAGTGCGCCTAACCTATAGCATCGAACCCCGCTCCTCAATACGGTCAGGCGACCAATCCCGCGCCGGCGCTGTCGCCAATTGCCGCGCCCCGGAAATCGGCCGAAGGCCCCCCATACCGTTTGAACTTGCACCCGCCTCCTGCCACAACGATGTCAGGAGGCCGTTCGACCTTTGTTCTTCGCGCTTGCCCCTCCCCGCGCAAAGGGGATAAACCTTGGCGCAAGCGAGGCGCGCGGCTCGACGCGGCGGCGAAAATACCTACATGAGGGCTGGCCGGCTTCCCACCCGGCCATCCAGACATTCCGGACGAGAAAGCGGCAGCATGGCCGAACACAAGATGATTTCGGTTCGCGGCGCCCGCGAGCACAATCTCAAGAACGTCGATCTCGACATACCGCGCGACAGCCTGACCGTGATGACCGGCCTGTCGGGCTCCGGAAAATCGTCGCTCGCCTTCGATACGATCTATGCCGAGGGCCAGCGCCGCTATGTCGAGAGCCTGTCGGCCTATGCGCGCCAGTTCCTGGAAATGATGCAGAAGCCGGACGTCGACCAGATCGACGGCCTGTCGCCGGCCATCTCGATCGAGCAGAAGACGACCTCGAAGAACCCGCGCTCCACCGTCGGCACAGTCACCGAAATCTACGATTACATGCGGCTGCTCTTCGCGCGCGTCGGCATCCCCTATTCGCCGGCGACCGGCCTGCCGATCGAAAGCCAGACAGTCAGCCAGATGGTCGACCGCGTGCTGGCCCTGCCGGAAGGCACGCGGCTCTTCCTGACCGCGCCGATGGTTCGCGGCCGCAAGGGCGAGTACCGCAAGGAACTCGCCGAGCTTCAGAAGAAGGGTTTCCAGCGCGTCAAGGTCGACGGGACCTTCTACGAGATCGCCGAAGTGCCGGCGCTCGACAAGAAGTACAAGCACGACATCGATGTCGTGGTCGACCGGCTGGTCGTCCGTCCCGACATCGCGGCCAGGCTTGCGGATTCGCTGGAGACGGCGCTGAAGCTCGCCGACGGGCTCGCCATCGCGGAGATGGCCGACAAGCCGCTGCCGCCCGAGGAGACATCGGAAGGCGGTGCGGCCAACAAGTCGAAGAACGAGACGCATGAGCGGCTGCTTTTCTCCGAAAAATTCGCCTGCCCCGTCTCCGGCTTCACCATTTCCGAGATCGAGCCGCGCCTCTTCTCCTTCAACAATCCGGCCGGCGCCTGCCCGACCTGCGACGGGCTCGGCAGCCAGCGCGCCATCGACGCCATGCTGGTGGTGCCCGACGAGAATTTGACGCTGCGGGGCGGCGCGGTGGCGCCCTGGGCGAAATCCTCTTCGCCCTATTATACGCAGACGCTGGAGGCGCTGGGCGCCGCCTACGGCTTCAAGATCGGCGACAAGTGGAAAGACCTGCCGGAGGATGGGAGATCGGCCATCCTGAACGGCACCGGCGAACGGCAGGTGGCGTTCAACTACGATGACGGCCTGCGCGCCTACAAGACCAGCAAGACCTTCGAGGGCGTCATCCCCAATCTGGAGCGCCGCTGGAAGGAGACGGATTCGGCATGGATGCGCGAGGAGATCGAGCGCTTCATGTCGGAGACGCCCTGCCCCGCCTGCCACGGTTTTCGCCTCAAGCCCGAGGCGCTGGCGGTGAAGATCGCCGGCCGGCATATCGGCGAAGTCACCGGAATGTCGATCCGCAAGGCAAACGGCTGGTTCGCCGAACTGCCCGGCCATCTCACGGACAAGCAGAACGAGATCGCCTCGCGCATCCTCAAGGAAATCCGCGAACGCCTGCGCTTCCTCAACGATGTCGGCCTCGATTATCTGACGCTGTCGCGCAATTCCGGCACGCTGTCGGGCGGCGAGAGCCAGCGCATAAGACTGGCCTCGCAGATCGGCTCCGGCCTGACCGGCGTGCTCTATGTTCTCGACGAGCCCTCCATCGGCCTGCACCAGCGCGACAATGCGCGCCTGCTCGAAACGCTGAAGCATTTGCGCGACATCGGCAACACCGTCATCGTCGTGGAGCATGACGAGGACGCCATCCTTCACGCGGACCACGTGTTCGATATCGGCCCCGCCGCCGGCATCCATGGCGGCCATGTCGTGGCGGCAGGCACGCCGGCCGAGATCATGGCCAATCCGGCCTCGCTCACCGGCCAGTATCTTTCCGGCGTACGCGAGATCCCAATCCCGTCCGAACGCCGGCCGCTGAAGAAAAGGCGCATCAAAATCGTCGGCGCGCGCGGCAACAATCTCAGGAACATCACCGCCGAGATTCCCATCGGCACCTTCGCTTGCGTCACCGGCGTCTCCGGCGGCGGCAAGTCGACGCTTCTGATCGAGACGCTGTTCAAGGCCGCCTCACGCCGCATCATGGGTTCGCGCGAACACCCGGCCGAGCACGACCGCATCGAGGGGCTGGAATTTCTGGACAAGGTGATCGACATCGACCAGAGCCCGATCGGCCGCACGCCGCGCTCCAACCCGGCCACCTATACGGGCGCCTTCACGCCGATCCGCGACTGGTTCGCCGGCCTGCCGGAGGCGAAGGCGCGAGGCTACCAGCCGGGCCGCTTCTCCTTCAACGTCAAGGGCGGCCGCTGCGAGGCCTGCCAGGGCGACGGCGTCATCAAGATCGAGATGCACTTCCTGCCGGACGTCTACGTCACCTGCGACGTCTGCCACGGCAAGCGTTACAACCGCGAGACGCTGGAGGTGCTGTTCAAGGGCAAGTCGATCGCCGACGTGCTCGACATGACGGTGGAGGAAGCGGCCGATTTCTTCGCCGCCGTCCCCGCCGTGCGCGACAAGATGCAGACCCTGTCCAAGGTCGGCCTCGGCTACATCCGTGTCGGCCAGCAGGCGACGACGCTTTCAGGCGGCGAGGCGCAGCGCATAAAACTCGCCAAGGAACTGTCGCGCAAGGCGACCGGCAAGACGCTCTACATCCTCGACGAGCCGACCACCGGCCTGCATTTCCACGACGTGGCCAAGCTGCTCGAAGTGCTCCACGAACTGGTCGACCAGGGCAACACGGTCGCCGTCATCGAGCACAACCTGGAAGTCATCAAGACCGCCGACTGGGTGCTCGACCTAGGCCCCGAAGGCGGCGACGGCGGCGGCGAACTGGTGGCCTCCGGCACGCCGGAGGACGTGATGGCGGAGAAGCGGAGCTATACGGGGCAGTTTTTGAAGGAGTTGATGGAGCGACGGCCGGGAAGGAAGAGAGAGGCGGCGGAGTAGGTGGAGACGCTGGAGTGGCTGGCCTATCAACGCTGTTCATGTTTAGCTGATCGCAAGTATTGTGATTGGGGCCGGGAGCGGACCGCTTTGTTTTAAGTTGAGGTTTCTGAGAGGCAGCTGGTCCTCAGTCCACCTCATTTGCTTGCCGTATCGGATCTCTATTGTCGCTGCTCGACATCTCCCATCCCAGTGAGTGCTCGGAGGTTTATGAGAAGCGACATGAAGCACGATCAATCCAATACAGAGGGGACTGCGGACTACCCCAGTATTTCTGAGAGAAATTGGGAATCGCTGTCGGTTTCCTCTGTTATTTTTACTATAGTTTGTTTTTTATCTATGGCAATTTGGCTACTAGAAGGGGGTCTCGATCAAGGCGACCTATGGAAGATTCAACTGTTCACGCCGTTCGGAGTTGCACTATTTGCCGGTGTTACCTACTGCACAGCTAACTGGCGAAGTAAGATTACGACGCGTCAAGCCGATTTATCGGCGAGCCAACTTCGCCTCTCAGAGCAAGAAAGCAAGGCGAAGCTTCTTCAGGAAGGTGCCAAACTACTTGGGGAGCTTGAGAGACCGTCGCATGTGTCGGCGGGAATTTCGACGTTAGCCATACTGATTATGGGTAACGATGAGAAGTTTGCGATCCAAGCAATGAACCTAGTATCGGACTTGATTCAGCGTGAGATGGGCAGCAATCATAACCACACTCATCGGGAAGAGGCATTCTTAGCGCTTAAGAGGGGAGAGGAAATTGGTCGTCAATCGGATCGAGAGATTCGATTTGAGGCAAGCAGTTCTGAAACGCGGTGGGAAATACTCCACGGTGTAAGGCGTGTACTTTATATCGGTGGGTTCTTCCTAGGCCTTGACGGCGCAGTCGACCTAATTTGCCAGAATAGAAACTTTTACAATGTGAAATTTGATGTATGTAACAATATTACATTTGAATCAGGATTTGACACATGCGAATTTAGTGAATGCCATATCTCAACAGTGCGGAATTTCTGGTCTTCACGCGAACCTAAAATGTATCATAAATTTGATAACTGTGACTTCTCTAGAGCAATATTCGATAACGCTGAAACTTTACGATGGATACGAGGAAGAAAAAACTATTTTGTTGATGGATATTTACCTGAAACGGCCTCAGGAGATCTTGTTGATTGGCATCAATATTTTTCTGTTGAGAAATATTCAAGAATGCCAATACCATTTTAGGTTGTAGTTTACCTTGATTGAGGTCGTCAGGCCATTCGAACGAGTTCCTTTTTTGTCCACCTCCTCCCATTCCGCCTTATAATCCTCCCGCCCTGAAAGGAGGTGGCGCGGTAGACTGGAAATGCTGCGATCGAGAAGGACCGCGAGGCGCGTGATGGCCATGCTCGTCGCCAAGCTAGCGCTTATTTCGTCACATCTTACTCCCCCAGCATATAATCCGCGCCGCTGTAGCAACGGCTCGCCTGGTAGGCATTGCGCCCCCGGCTCATGTGCGTCAGGTTGGACGTCCGGATGGCGCGTAGCACGCGGGGGGGCGCGAGGAATTGACGGATCGAGACGGAGCCGCGCACCTTGATGTCGAACATGTCCGCACCACGCGGGAAGAGATAACCGACATCCTCCGGCGTTGCGACGCTTTGCTCGAGAAAAAGCTCATCCACCCGGCCGAGAGTGGCAAAATGATCGGTCGTGAAATCGCAAAGACGTACGATGAACCTGGCGCAAACAAGCAAACAGACGCACGGGGCTCACACACGGCGAAGGTGTTACTCCCACGTCGTCTCTACGCCCAGTAATTTCAGTCCTTTATCGCTGGACACCAGCATCAGCCCTTCGACCACCGCTTGAGCCGCGAGCATGCGGTCGAACGGATCGCGGTGTTCGGGACCATACGCCCCCGCCCGGATAGCCTGTGCGGCTGACAACGGCAGAAGGTCGAATCCCTCCGCCGCGACCACTTCCTCAAAGGCAGTCACCAGCGGCTCCACCTCGGGCCAGCGCCCCCGGTGATGCTTGTAGGACATCTCGTAGGCGGACACCGCGCTGACGAACACCTGCACGTCTCGATCGGCAAGCGTGTCACGCATCGCCGACGGCAGAAGTTCAGGAAAGTAGAGCCACCAGAACAACGCATGAGTGTCGAGCAGAACCCTCACCGGTCGCCATCGCCCGAATATTTGCCTTCCCAGGCGTCCAGCTCATCTTCCGACAGAGGCTGGTCAAACAGGTCGGGCGGCAGGCTGCCGCGCAGATGCGCGAAGCGGCCGGGCACGCGCGGCTTCTTTTCCAGTGCCGGCGCGACTGTCGCCACCGCCTTGCCATTTTGCATGATCGTGAACTCCCTGCCCGCTTCAACCGCTTCGCGCAGTCCTCTTATGTCGAATTCGGCCTGCTTGTCCTCGGCGAGGCCCCGTTGCGCATGCGCGCCCCCGACTTCGGCGGTCTCTACCGGAACCAGCTTTGCCGCCGGCTTGTTGCGGCGTGCGATGACGATCTCCTCGCCCGCCTCGGCGCGCGCGACAAGATTCGAAAGCTGCGTCTTGGCGTCATGCATATTGATTATCGTCATTCCCAGCATATAGCTAGGAATCTAGCTAAGATCAATAACACGCTCCGCTGTGCCTCGCGATGCAGACCAGACTCACCCATCAGCCGCCCCTTTTATCCACGCCCTCCCATTCCGCGTTACAATCCCGCCGCCTGAAGGGTCCGAAGGACGCGCAATGGACTGGAATGCTGCGATCGAGAAAAACCGCGAGGCGCTGAAGCGCGTGCTGGCCATGCTCGTCGCCATGGCGGGGCTGGGAAACTGGCAGTCGGCAATCGCCGGTCGGCAATCGGGATCGGACGCCGATGGCCCGGCCGATTGCCAATTGCCGACTGCCGATTGCCGCTTCCTGCTGCCGCGTCATCTCCACCGCGCCGTGCTGCGCCTTTTGCGCCCGGCCGAGGCGGCGGCGCGGCGGCTGGTCATCGTCGCCGCGCGCGGGATGGTGGTGCTGCCCATGCGCCGGCCGGCGCAAGCGGTACCGTCCGCCCCCTCGCCGTCGGCACTTCGTGCCGACACCTCTCCCCCACTTCGTGAGGGCGAGGACGGGAGCCAGGCCCGCCGTTCCTCGTTTGCTCTCTTCGATCCGCTGCGCCGGTTCGGCCGCGCGCGGCCGGCGAGGAACGGCGTGCCGCGCATCTCCTTCCCCGGCTTCAGCGACCCGGTTCCCATCCCTCCTCCGCCGTCGGCCGACGATACGATCAACGCCGCGCGCCTTGCGCTTCGCCTCGCCGCGCTCGGCCGAGTGCTCGACGATCTGCCGCGCGAGGCGAGGCGTTTCGCCCGGTGGCAGCGGCGTAGCATCACAGCCGCGCGAACCGAGGAAGGTGACAACCTTCCCTCCAGGCGCGGCCGGGTTCGCCGTGTCTGGCCGTTGCGTCCCGGTCGCCCGCCCGGCCATCGCCCTGCCAATCGCGGGCCTCGCCACGAAGTCCACGACATCCTCGACGTCACCCACGGCCTGGCGCTCTGGGCGCTGGAAAAGCCAGACACCTCATGAACGCTCCACGGCTACGGGTATCTGTCAGCAGTGTTTCATTCCGGGTGGACAAGCATCGTCCGCCCGCGCACCCTCGCGTCCGCATCAATTCGGGAGTAGCAGTGTGGCAAAATCTGGAACGATCCGGGCCGGAATGGGCGGCTGGACCTTCGAGCCGTGGGATACTTCCTTCTACCCCGACAGGCTGGCGAAGGCGAAGCAGTTGCATTACGCCTCGCGCCAGGTGCCGACCATCGAGGTCAACGGCACCTATTATTCCACCTTCAAGCCGGCGACCTTCGCCAAATGGGCGGGCGACGCGCCGGACGGTTTTGTCTTTTCGCTGAAAGCGATCCGCTTCTCCACCAACCGGCGGGTGCTGGCGGAGGCGGGCGAGTCGGTCGGGCGCTTCCTCGGCTCGGGCGTTTCCGAACTCGGCGACAAGCTCGGGCCGATCCTGTGGCAGTTTGCGCCGACCAAGAAATTCGATCCGGACGATTTCGGGGCGTTCCTGGCGCTGCTGCCCGAAAAGCAGGACGGCGTGAAGCTGCGCCACGCGGTCGAGGTGCGCAACGATAGTTTCGTCGTGCCGGAATTCGTCGCGTTGCTGCGCAAGCACGATGTCGCGGTGGTCTATGCCGACCACGAGAAATATCCGGCCATCGCCGACGTGACCGGCGATTTCGTCTATGCCCGCCTGCAGACCGGAGCCGACGACATCCCGACCTGCTATTCCGAAAAGGCGCTCGACGAATGGGCGGCGCGCGCGAAGCTTTGGGCCGAAGGCAAGGCGCCCGACGATTTGCCGCTCGCCGATCCCGCCACTCAAGCGGAGGTGAAGCCGCGAGACGTGTTCGTCTATTTCATCACCTCGGGCAAGGTGCGCGCGCCGCACGGCGCGATGGCCTTCATGGAGCGTGCATGATTGCAGAGACGGCAGGAATCAAACCCGCAGGGTTTGCAAGGACGACCGTCCGTCGGCCCCATGGACCGCCCGTCGGAGGCGTGAGCAAAGCGAACTGCCGTGAGACAAAAAATGGTGCGGACGACGGGAATCGAACCCGTACGGGCAAGGCCCGAGGGATTTTAAGTCCCTTGCGTCTACCAGTTCCGCCACGTCCGCGCCGGGAAACGGGTAGACGAGGTGCTGCCGCCGATCAAGCCGCAAACGCGCGCGCCGCGATGCGGCGGATGAAGGCGACCGTCTGTTCGGGCAGCGCGTGCTGCAGCATGTGGCCGATGCCCGACACGATCTCGAGGTCGAGCCCCTTCACCTTGCCCTCCATGGCAAGGCCGTGCTGCTCGTAGTTCAGCACGCGGTCGGCATCGCCGAAGAGGATGCCGACGGGCACCTGCAATTCACTGTAGCGCGCCTGCAACCGCCGCAGGTCGCGGCCGGAGCTGCAGAAATCGGTCGAGGTCGCATAGAAATGGCTGGGCCGCAGGCCAAGCATGGCGCCGCCGGCCACCGCATAGTCTTCCGGCGGCCTTTGCGGCCCGAAGACAAAATCGAGCACGGCCGGCGCGTTCTTGATGGCGCGGGGCGCCGACACCGTCCAGGCGACCAGCCGCCGCTTCCAGGGCGAGGTGATGAAAAGCGGCCGAAACCCTTCCGGGACACGGCCGCCGAAATGCGTCAGCGGCGAGATCAGCGCCAGCCCCGACACGTCGCCCGGATAATCGAGCGCCGTCTGCAACGCGATCGCGCCGCCGAGCGAGTGGCCGACGAGCAGAGGCTTCTCCAGCCCGAGCGTCTTGATGAAGCGGTGGACAGCCTTGGCCTGGTCGACCAGCCGCCCGTCGCTGCCGTCCGTGCGGGTCGACCAGCCCGAGCCGGCGCGGTCAAGCGCGATCAGCCGGTAGCCGGGACCGAAATTGCGGAAGACGGGATAGAGGAAATGATGAAGCGTGCCGCCCAGCCCGTGGATGAAGAGGATCGGCGGCCCCTCTCCCCGCTCGACATAGTGGATGCGGTTCCCGTCGACGGCAATGAATTTGCCGGCCGGCGGCACCGCCTTCTCGGCGCGGCGCGCGATACGGCGCGTTACGAAATAGAGGTAGAGCGCGACGATGATCGCCGCGATCGCGAGCGCCAGCAGGATGCCGAGCACGACCGTCAGGATTTCGTACATGCTCCCCGCCCTTTCATTGTCCATGGCGAGCATAGCGGGCGCACGAGCGACAGCAAGCCGGCTTTCGCTTTCGTCCACGGCGCATGGTCGCACGCCTCATGCGGGCGGCCATCATGCCAGAAGGGCGGAAAGCGTGGAGAAGAAGGGAGGGAGGAAATTTGAATGTCTAATGAAATCAAATAACTACACGAACCGCCTTCGCGATTTCGCCCACGCCTCCATCTCCGCCCTACCGCGTCAGCCTCTTATACGTCATCTTGTGGGGGTTGAGTGCTTCAGGCCCGAGCCGCCGCACCTTGTCGGCCTCGTAGTCCTCGAAATTGCCCTCGAACCATTCGACGTGGCTGTCGCCCTCGAAGGCCAGCATGTGGGTGGCCATGCGGTCGAGGAACATGCGGTCGTGGCTGATGATGACGGCGCAGCCGGCGAAACTCTCCAGCGCGTCCTCGAGCGCCGCCAGCGTCTCCGTGTCGAGATCGTTGGTCGGTTCGTCGAGGAGCAGAACATTGCCGCCGTCTTTCAGCATCTTGGCCAGATGCACCCGGTTGCGTTGGCCGCCTGAGAGATTGCCGACCTTCTGCTGCTGGTCGCCGCCGCGGAAATTGAAGGAAGAGCAGTAGGCGCGACTGTTCACCTCGTGCTTGCCGAGCTTGATCACCTCGGCGCCGCCCGAGACCTCCTCCCACACCGTCTTGGCGGGATCGAGCGTGTCGCGGCTCTGGTCGACATAGCCGAGCTTGACGGTTTCGCCGATGCGAACCGTCCCGGCATCCGGCTTTTCCTGCCCGGTGATCATCTTGAAGAGCGTCGTCTTGCCGGCGCCGTTCGGGCCGATGACGCCGACGATGCCGCCGGGCGGCAGCTTGAATTCCAGTCCCTCGATGAGGAGCGCGTCGCCGAACCCCTTCGAAAGCCCCTCCACCTCGATCACGACGTTTCCAAGCCGCTCGCCATGCGGAATGACGATCTGGGTATCGGACGGGCGCCGCTTGTCGGCGGCGTCGAGAAGTTCCTCGAAGGCCTTGATGCGCGCCTTCGACTTGGTCTGCCTTGCCTTGGGCGAGGAGGCGATCCACTCCCGCTCCCGGCCGATCGCACGCTGGCGCGCGTCGTCCTCGCGGCCCTCCTGCTTCAGGCGCTTGGCCTTGGCGTCCAGATAGGCGGTGTAGTTGCCTTCATAGGGAATGCCCCGGCCGCGATCGAGTTCGAGGATCCAGCCGGTGACGTTGTCGAGGAAGTAGCGGTCGTGGGTGATGATCATCACGGCGCCCGGATAGGCGCGCAAATGCTTTTCCAGCCACGATGTCGTCTCGGCGTCGAGATGGTTGGTCGGCTCGTCGAGCAGCAGCAGGTCGGGCTGGCGCAGCAGAAGCTGGCAAAGCGCGATGCGGCGACGTTCGCCGCCCGAAAGCGTGGTGACGTCGGCGTCCTTCGGCGGGCAGCCGAGCGCTTCCATCGCCATCTCAACCTGCTGCTCGAGGTCCCACAGGTTCAGCCGGTCCATCTCGTCCTGGAGATGGGCCGATTCGTCGGCCGTCTCGTCGGAATAGTTCATCATGAGCTCGTTGTAGCGCTCGATGATCGCCGTCTTGGCGGCCACACCCTCCATGACGTTTCCGAACACGTCGAGCGCCGGATCGAGTTGCGGCTCCTGCGGCAAATAGCCGACGGTCGCGCCCTCGGCCAGCCACGCCTCGCCGCTCCATTCCTTGTCGAGGCCGGCCATGATCCTGAGTACGGTCGACTTGCCGGAGCCGTTCGGCCCCAAAATGCCGATCTTGGCGTCCGGATAGAAGGACAGGTGAATGTTCTCGAGCACCTTCTTGGTGCCGTAGGCCTTGGAGAGGCCCGACATGTGATAGATGAACTGGCGTGCCACGCGCGCTTTTCCCGTATCTGGAATGAAGGGAGAGTTGCGCGCTATGTAGGCGATGCGGGGGTGCGGGGCAATGGCGAAACGAGGAGGCGATGGATTGGCCGCAGCCGATCATTCCGGACTGGGCCCAGCCCGGCTTCTTCAGCCGCCCTTGGGCAATGCCGGCCGATCCCGCCCGGCTGCAAAAGCGCTATTTGAAGAACTTGACCCATTCGTCGACCGGCTCGCGCTCGGTCCTGAGCGTGTTCTCCGGCTTGGAGGTGTCCTCGTAGCCAAGCGCCATGCCGCACACCACGATTTCCTCATCCGGAATGCCAAGGACCGGCCGTATCTGGTTATGATAGGGGGCGAATGCCGCTTGCGGGCAGGTGTGCAGCCCCCTGCCGCGCGCGGCGATCATGATCGACTGCAACAGCATGCCGTGATCGACCCATGAGCCCTGGTTCAGCCTGCGGTCGATGGTGAAGATCATGCCGACCGGTGCGTCGAAGAAGACGAAATTGCGGTCATGCTGGGCGCGCATCTGCACGACGTCGCGCTTGCCGATGCCGATCGCGCCGTAGAGCGCATAGCCGACCGCCCGGCGCCTGGCATAATAAGGCTCGAAGAACTTGTCGGGATAATATTTGTATTCGTCCCACTTCGCCTTTTCCGCGCGGATGCCGGAATTCATGACGGCGTCGGTGATCTTCTGCTTGGTCTCGCCGGTCGCGACATAACCCTTCCAAGGCTGCATGTTGGTGCCCGACGGCGCCCGCGAGGCCACGTCCAGTATCTCGCGGATGAGTTTTTCGTCCACCGGATCGGGCAGGAACGCCCGCACCGACCGCCGCGAGGTGATGGCCTCGTCGACGATCGCCGTTTCCTCGTCCTGCGTCAGGTTCCTGTTGTCCGGCGCCAGCATTTCCTGTTCCTTCGTGCCGCCCACGATCCGGGCAAAGCGCCCGAATGTCGCCGACTTTTGCCGCCTTCTCGCGCGCGAAGCAATGCCACAGCCGGCGATTCGCCTCTGCCAATGCCAAAGATCGCTTGAAAAGCCCTGCGTGGGAAGGCGTATTCGAAATTTCGAGCCGCGCGGATATCATGACTAAAGGAGGAGAAATGATGGCGAAAATTCCTTCCACCGCGCGCGTGGTGATCATCGGCGGCGGAGCGGTCGGCGTCTCCTCGCTCTACCATCTGGCGAAGGCAGGCTGGACCGATTGCGTGCTTCTCGAGAGGAATGAACTGACCTCCGGCTCGACATGGCATGCCGCCGGCAACGTGCCGACCTTCTCGGCGTCATGGTCGGTCATGAACATGCAGCGCTATTCGACGGAGCTTTATCGCGGCCTTGCCGCCGAGACCGGCTATCCGATGAACTACCACGTCACCGGTTCCCTGCGGCTTGCCCACACCGAAGAGCGCATGCGCGAGTTCCAGCGCGTCAAGAGCATGGGCCGGTCACAGGGCATGGCGATCGAAATCGTCGGCGAAAACGAGATCAGGAACCGCTATCCCTTCATCGAGACGGGCGGGCTCGCCGGCGCGCTCTACGATCCGAGCGACGGCGACATCGACCCTGCGCAGCTTACGCAGGCGCTGGCCAAGGGCGCACGCGACATGGGCGCGACGATCGTCCGCTTCTGCCCGGTCACCGGCGTCCGACGCGATCACGGCGAATGGGTGGTGACGACGCCAGAGGGCGAAATAAGCTGCGAATATATCGTCAACGCCGCCGGCTACCGGGCCGGCGAGGTCGGACGGATGTTCGGCCGCGACGTGCCGATCATGGTGATGAGCCACCAGTACATCCTGTTTGAGGAAATACCCGAACTGAAAGCCTGGTCGGAGGAAGCAGGCCGCAAGCTGCCGCTTTTGCGCGACGTCGATACATCCTGGTATCTGCGGCAGGAAAAATACGGCATGAATCTCGGCCCATACGAAAAGAATTGCCGCGCGCACTGGGCCTCGCCCGACGACCCGATGCCCGAGGATTTCTCCTTCCAGCTTTTCCCCGACGATCTCGACCGGCTGGAATCGTATCTGACCGACGCTGCCGAACGCGTGCCCATCCTCGGCAAGGCCGGCGTCTCCAAGGTGATCAACGGCCCGATCCCCTACGCGCCCGACGGCAATCCGCTGATCGGCCCGATGCCCGGCGTGCCGAACGCCTTCGAGGCCTGCGTCTTCACCTTCGGCATCGCGCAGGCCGGCGGCGCCGGCAAGGTCTTGGCCGAATGGGTCACCGAAGGCCGCACCGAATGGGACATGTGGTCGTGCGACCCGCGCCGCTTTACCGCTTTCGCGTCGGCGCCCGACTACGCCGTCGCCAAGGGCATGGAAGTCTACGGTCACGAATACGCCATCCACTTCCCGCGCCACAGCTGGCCGGCCGCCCGGAACAGGAAACTCTCCCCTATCCACGATCGGATCGCCGCGCTCGGCGCGCAATTCGGCGCATACAACGGCTGGGAGCGCGCCAATTGGTACGCGAAGCCGGGCGACGACATTTCCGAAGCCTCGACCCAGACTTTCCGCCGCGACGGCCCCTGGCAGCCGCGCATCCGCGAGGAATGCCTCGCCGTGCGCGACGCCGCCGGCATCCTCGACTTGCCCGGCTTCTCGCGCTTCCGCCTGCAAGGCCCCGGCGCGCGTGAGTGGCTTTCAACCATGATCACCGGTGGCGTGCCAAAGCCCGGCCGCATCGGGCTTGCCTATTTCTCCGACGAAGGCGGCCGCATCGTCACCGAAATGTCGATCATGGCGCTGGAGGAAAATCTTTTCTTCCTCATCACAGCGGCGGCGGCGGAACTTCACGATTTCGAATGGCTCCAGAAGCACTTGCCGGAAGGTTCCGAGCTGTCGCTGAAGAACATGACGGAAGTTTTTTCCTGCCAGATCCTCACCGGCCCGAATTCGCGGAAAATCCTGGCCGATATCTGCGACGGCGATCTGTCGCTGCCGTGGCTGTCGCATCAATCCTGCAAGATCGCGGATCGCTGGATGCAGCTCGTCCGCGTCTCCTTCGCCGGTGAACTCGGTTGGGAAATCCATACGCATCCGGCCGACACGCCCGCCATCTTCGACGCAGTGTGGGATGCCGGGCGGAAGCATGGCCTAAAGCCCTTCGGCATGTTCGCGCTCGATTCGCTTCGGCTCGAAAAAGGCTACCGCGCCTGGAAACAGGACCTTTCCACAGACTACACCGTCCTTCAGGGCGGGCTCGACCGCTTCGTCAAATGGGACAAGCCCGATTTCAAGGGCAAGGCGGCGCTCTTGAAGGAAAAGCAGGAGGGCGTCGCAAAGCGCTTCGTCACGCTGGTTCTCGACCACCCCGGCGAATGCGACGCGCCCTACATGTCGACGCTGTGGCACGACGGGAAGATCGTCGGCGAGACGTTGTCGGGAGGCTGGGGCCACAGGGTGGACAAGGCGCTCGCGCTCTGCATGCTGCGTTCCGATTTGACGGAGCCCGGAACTCGGGTCGAGATCGAGATATTCGGCGAGCGTTTCGCCGCCACCGTGCAGCCTACCCAGGCCGCCTGGGACCCGAAGAACGATAGAATAAGAGCCTGAAACCATGCCCCAACCATCTTCCCGCATTTCCGGCATCAGCCCTTCCGGCAAGGACGGGTGGGAGGTGCATTTCGCCGCCCTCACCCGCCGCCAGAACGGCGAGGACATCCTCATGCTGTCGGTCGGAGACCATGATTTCGACACGCCGTCGGAGACAGTCGAGGCCTGCGTCACCGCCGTCCGCTCGGGTCATCATCACTATACCCAACTGCCCGGTCTGCCACGCCTGCGCGAGGCCATGGCGAAGATCGCCAGCCAGGCGACCGGCGTGCCGACGACGGCCGACGAGGTGCTGGCCACCCCCGGCGGCCAGTCGGCGCTCTATGCCGCCGTGCAGGGCACGCTCGATCCGGGTGACCATGCGATCGTCGTGGCGCCCTACTACGCGACCTATCCCGGCACCTTCCGCGCCGCCGGCGCGAATTTCACCGTGGTGGAGGCGCGCGCCGAGGACGGCTTCCAGCCCGACGCGAGGGCCATTGCCGAGGCTGTCCGCCCGGACACGCGCGCCATCCTCATCAATACGCCGAACAACCCGACCGGCGCCGTCTACGCGCCAGAAGCATTGGAAGGCATCGCCGAGATCTGCCGCAAGCACGATCTCTGGCTCTTCTCCGACGAGGTCTACTGGACGCTCACCGGCGCTTCGCGCAGGCATTTGTCGCCGCGCGCGCTGCCCGGCATGAAGGAGCGGACGCTCGTCATCAATTCGCTGTCGAAGAGCCACGGCATGACCGGCTGGCGCATCGGCTGGCTGACCGGCCCGGCCGACCTGATCCGCCTTGCCATCGGCCTCAACCTCGTCTCCACCTACGGGCTGAACGATTTCGTCAGCCGCGCCGCGATCGAGGCACTGGAGAACGGCTACGGCGTCAAGGAGATCGCGGATCGCTACGCCGCCCGCCGCGAGATTTTCCTTGCCGAGATGCGCGGCTTCAACGCGGTCACGGTGCGCGGCTCGGAAGGCGGCATGTATGTCATGCTCGACATCCGCGCCGTCGAGCCCGATTGTGAGCGCTTCGCCTGGGAACTGCTCGAGGCGGAGAAGGTCGGAGTCATGCCCGGCTCCAGCTTCGGCGAGGCGGCGGCCGGCCATATCCGCATCAGCCTCTGCCAACCCGACGCGCTCCTGAAGGAGGCGGCAAAGCGGCTGCGCCGATTCATCTCCGCCTATCAGGTGGAAGACAAAGCAAGGGCCTTATGAGCGATCTTCCCGCCCGCGCCCGCGCCGTCATCATCGGCGGCGGCGTTTCCGGCTGCTCGGTCGCCTATCATCTGACCAGGCTCGGCTGGAAGGATGTGGTGCTTCTGGAGCGCAAGCAGCTCACCTGCGGCACGACATGGCACGCGGCGGGGCTGGTCGGCCAGTTGCGCGGCTCCAAGAACATGACGCGGCTCGCCAAATATTCGGCCGACCTCTACGTCAACCTCGAGGCCGAGACCGGCATCGCCACCGGCATGCGCCAGGTCGGCTCGATCAGCGTCGCGCTCACCGAAGAGCGCAAGCACGAGCTCTACCGGCAGGCGACCGTCGCCCGCGCCTTCGACGTCGACGTGCGCGAGATTTCGCCTTCCGAGGTGAAGGCGATGTATCCGCATCTCAACATCGACGGCGTCGTCGGCGCGGTCCACCTACCGCTCGACGGACAGTGCGACCCGGCGAACATCGCCATGGCGCTGGCAAAAGGTGCAAGGCAGCGTGGCGCGACCATCGTCGAGGGCGTCAAGGTCAGCGACGTGCTGGTGAAGAACGGCCGCGTCGCCGGCGTTTCGTGGGAGAAGGACGGCGAGCGCGGCACAATCGCCGCCGATATCGTCGTCAACTGCGCCGGCATGTGGGCGCGCGAGCTTGGCGCGCAATCGGGCGTGGCGATCCCGCTCCACGCCTGCGAGCATTTTTACCTTGTCACCGAGCCCATCGAGGGGCTTGGCCGCCTGCCGGTGCTGCGCGTGCCCGACGAATGCGCCTACTACAAGGAAGACGCCGGCAAGATGATGCTCGGCGCGTTCGAGCCGGTCGCCAAGCCATGGCCTCCCCTTGGGGGCATGGACGGCATCCCCGAAAATTTCTGCTTCGACCAGTTGCCGGAGGACTTTGGCCATTTCGAGCCGATCCTGGAGATGGGCGTCAACCGCATGCCGATGCTTGGCACCGCCGGCATCCACACCTTCTTTTGCGGTCCGGAGAGTTTTACGCCCGACGATCGCTACTATCTCGGCGAAGCGCCGGAGCTTTCCGGCTACTGGGTAGCTGCGGGCTACAATTCGATCGGCATCGTCTCGTCGGGCGGCGCCGGCATGGCGCTGGCGCAATGGATCAACGATGGCGAGCCGCCCTTCGATCTCTGGGAAGTAGACATCCGCCGAGTCGAACCGTTCCAGAAGAACCGCCGCTATCTGCGCGAGCGCGTCTCCGAGACGCTCGGCCTGCTTTACGCCGACCATTTTCCCTATCGGCAGATGGCGACCGCGCGCGGCGTGCGGCGCTCGCCGATCCACGAGCAATTGAAGGCACGAGGCGCGGTCTTCGGCGAGGTCGCCGGCTGGGAGCGCGCCAACTGGTTCGCACGCGAGGGACAGGAACGCGAATACCGCTATTCGTGGAAGCGTCAGAACTGGTTCGAAAACAGCCGCGAGGAGCATCTGGCCGTGAGGAACGGCGTCGGCCTTTTCGACATGACCTCCTTCGGCAAGATCCGCGTGGAGGGCCGTGACGCGCTCGCCTTCCTGCAAAATCTTTGCGGCAACGATCTCGACCTCCCGGCCGGCCGCATCGTCTATACGCAGATGCTGAACGAGCGCGGCGGCATCGAGAGCGATTTGACCGTCACGCGTCTGTCGGAGACCGCCTTCCTGCTGGTCGTACCCGGCGCCACACTCCAGCGCGACCTGGCATGGCTCAGAAAGCACCTGCGCGACCAGTTTGCCGTCATCACCGATGTCAGCGCGGCCGAAGCCGTGCTCTGCGTGATGGGGCCGGGCGCGCGGAAACTGATGCAAAAAATCTCCCCCGACGATTTCTCCAACGTGGCGCATCCGTTCGGCACCGCCAAGGAGATCGAGATCGGCATGGGTCTCGCCCGCGCCCACCGCGTCACCTATGTCGGCGAACTCGGCTGGGAGCTTTACGTCCCGACCGAACAGGCCGCGCATGTCTTCGAGACGATCGTTGAAGCCGGCGAAGGGACTGGCCTGAAGCTTGCCGGCCTGCACGCGCTCGATTCCTGTCGCATCGAAAAGGCGTTCCGCCATTTCGGCCACGACGTCACCGACGAGGACCATGTGCTGGAAGCCGGGCTCGGCTTCGCGGTGAGACCGGACAAGGGCGATTTCATCGGCCGCGACGCCGTGCTGCGCAAGAAGGATGCCGGCCTGTCACGCCGGCTGGTCCAGTTCCGGCTGACGGACGCGCAACCGCTCCTCTTCCACAACGAGGCGATCCTGCGCGACGGGAAAATCGTCGGCACGATCACGTCCGGCAATTACGGCCATCATCTCGGCGGCGCGGTTGGCCTCGGCTACGTGCCGTGTGAGGGCGAGAGCGCGGCGGATGTGCTGGGCTCCACCTACGAGATAGAGATCGCCGGGGAGCGGTTCGAGGCCGAGGCGTCGCTGACGCCGATGTACGATCCGAAGGCGGAGCGGGTCAGGGCGTGAAAGCGCCGCCCCAAGCCCTTCTCCCCTTGTGGGAGAAGGTGGCCGAGCCGGAGCGAAGCGGAGGAGCGGTCGGATGAGGGGTAATCCAGCTTGGCGCGAATTTCACCCCTCACCAAGTTCGCCCAACGGTTCGGCTTCGCCTCACCGGGGCTACCTATCCTCTCCCACAAGGGGCGAGGAAGAAGCGCGCGGCACTCACCGCCACTGCAACCCTTGGGCTGATACCTCGTAAACTTCCGCCAAAACCTCCGGCAGCAGCCCCGGCAAATCTTCGGCGATCAGCCCTGCCCCAAACCGGCTGCCGGCCTCCCCATGCATCCACACCGCCGCGCAGGCCGCCTCGAAGGCCGGCATGCCCTGCGCCAGGAGCCCGGCGATCATGCCGGCGAGCACGTCGCCCGATCCCGCCGTGGCCAGGAAGGGCGTGCCGTTGGCGTTGATGGCCGCGCGGCCGCCCGGTGCGGCGATCACCGTGTCCGGTCCCTTGTAGATGACAACGGCATGGGCGCGGTCGGCCGCCCGGCGCGCCTTGTCGAGCTTGGAAAGGGTCATATCCCCGGCAAGCCCGGGAAAAAGCCTGGCGAACTCGCCCTCATGCGGCGTCAGCACCAATGGCGGCGCGTGGCCGGAGCCGGCCGTGATGAAGAGAGAGGCCGGCGCGTCTTCGAACGAAGTGATGCCGTCCGCATCGAGCACCAGCGCGCCGCGATCTCCGTTTTCCAGCACGGCTAGCGCCAGTTCGCGCGCCTTTTCGCCCACGCCGAAACCCGGTCCCAGCACGAAGGCGTTCGGCTTGCGCCGTTCGGCGAAGGCGTCGAGGTCGCTGACGTCGTTCACCTTTGCCAGCATGATGGCGGTCAGATGCGCGGCGTTCACCAGCATCGCGGCGGCTGGCGAAAGCACGGTGACCGCCCCTGCCCCGATCCGTGCCGCCGCCGATGCGGCCAGCCGCGCCGCACCGGTCGCCGACGGCCCGCCGGAAAAGACGCAAGCCAGGCCGCGTTTGTATTTATGCGTTTCGACGGCAGGATGCGGCAGAACGTCCAGCCAGAGGGCGGGGCTGTTCCGGAAGGCGGTCGGTCGGACCTTTTCCAGAACACGGTCTTCGATCCCGATATCGGCGAGGATCGTCTCGCCGCAATAATCGCGGCCGGGATAAAGCAGATGCCCGAGCTTCAGCCGAAAGAAGGTGACGGTCAAATCCGCGCGTTGTGCCGTGCCGAGCACCTTGCCGGTGGCGCCGGAAATGCCGGAGGGAAGGTCGATCGCCACCACAGAAGCGCCCGATCGCTCTATTTCGGCGATCGCCTTTGCCGCCATGCCTGTCATGGGCCTGGAGAGCCCCGCGCCGAACAAGGCGTCCACCACCAAGTCACCCGCGCCGGCGCCGAATTTGCCAAGCGGCAGAGGCGGCACCGGACATTCGCCGGCGGCGATGGCCGCGTCGCTGCCCGCTTTCGGCGCCGCCATGCTCCAGACATGGACATCGACGCCGGCTTCCACGAGCAACCGCGCCACGACATAGCCGTCGCCGCCATTATTGCCCGGCCCGCAAAGGACATGCACGGCAGCGGCATCAGGAAAGCGCTCCAGAATTGCCGCCGCCACCGCTGCACCGGCCCGGCACATCAGTTCGATGCCGGTGAACGGGCCTGTTTCGATGGCAAGCCGGTCCGCCTTGGCCATCTCGTCGGGGGTCAGCAGTTCATACGGCATCGCTTATTCGTTTCCTGTGGGGCGGCCAACCATACGGCTCTTTCCGACGACGCGGCAACGACCGGCTTTCTATTCCTCCAACCCACAAATGTGGATGGTCTGTGCCCTGCGCACCCCCCTCTGTCCTGCCGGACATCTCCCCCTCAAGGGTGGAGATTGGCCATCATCGCAGCCTTCGCCAAACCTCCGAAGTTGCAAAAAGAGCGGTGACGATAACGGCCAGCCGATCTCCCCCCTTGAGGGGGAGATGTCCGGCAGGACAGAGGGGGGTGCGTAGGGGCGAGGCATATCCACAAGGATCGACCCACACTCACATTGCCTAATAAATAGGCAATATGCATTATTTTCAGCCAGAGAGATCATACCTGTCTTCGTCTCCGGCGAGAAGTCGTGGCGGACCCGCTTCCGGACGGTTTGGCACGCTTCGTGCTAAGCCTTGGGCGAAGCCGGTACCGCAACCGTCTCAACCGAATGGAGAGCAGACCTGAAATGAAGAAGATCGAGGCGATCATCAAGCCCTTCAAGCTCGACGAGGTGAAGGAAGCGCTCCAGGAGGTCGGGCTTCAGGGGATCACGGTGACCGAGGCCAAGGGCTTTGGCCGCCAAAAGGGCCATACGGAGCTTTATCGCGGGGCGGAATACGTGGTCGACTTCCTGCCCAAGGTGAAGGTCGAGGTGGTGCTCGGCGACGACATGGTGGAAGCGGCGATCGAGGCCATCCGCAAGGCGGCCCAGACCGGCCGCATCGGCGACGGCAAGATCTTCGTTTCCAATGTCGAGGAAGTCATCCGCATCCGTACGGGCGAAACCGGGATCGACGCCGTCTGAGGGACGGCGTAGCGCAAATCAAACTGTCACAGGGAAAACTTACCAATGACGACTGCAGACGACATCATGAAGCAGATCAAGGACAACGAGGTGAAATTCGTTGACCTGCGCTTTACCGATCCGAGGGGCAAGCTCCAGCACCTGACCATGGACATCGCCGAGGTCGACGAGGACATGTTCACCGACGGCGTCATGTTCGACGGCTCCTCCATCGCCGGCTGGAAGGCGATCAACGAATCCGACATGGTGCTGATGCCCGACACCGACACGGTCCACATGGACCCGTTCTTCGCGCAGTCGACCATGGTCGTGCTCTGCGACATCCACGATCCGGTCTCCGGCGAATCCTATAACCGCGACCCGCGCGGCACCGCCAAGAAGGCAGAGGCCTACATGAAGGCGGAGGGCATCGGCGACACCGTCTATGTCGGGCCGGAGCCCGAATTCTTCATCTTCGACGACGTCAAATACAAGGCCGATCCCTACAATACCGGCTTCAAGCTCGATTCCAACGAATTGCCGTCCAACGACGACACCGACTACGAGACCGGCAATATGGGCCACCGCCCGCGCGTCAAGGGCGGCTATTTCCCCGTCCCGCCGATCGACGCCTGCCAGGACATGCGCTCGGAAATGCTGTCGGTGATGGCGGAGATGGGCGTGCGCACGGAAAAGCACCATCACGAAGTTGCCGCCGCCCAGCACGAACTCGGCATGAAGTTCGACACGCTGGTGCGCAATGCCGACAAGACGCAGATCTACAAATATGTCGTGCACCAGGTCGCCAACGCCTACGGCAAGACCGCGACTTTCATGCCCAAGCCCATCTATGGCGACAACGGCTCGGGCATGCATGTGCACCAGTCGATCTGGAAGGAAGGCAAGCCGATGTTTGCCGGCAACGAATATGCCGGCCTGTCGGAAAGCTGCCTCTACTACATCGGCGGCGTCATCAAGCACGCCAAGGCGATCAACGCCTTCACCAATCCGCTGACCAATTCCTACAAGCGGCTGGTGCCGGGCTTCGAGGCACCGGTGCTGCTGGCCTATTCGGCGCGCAACCGCTCGGCGTCGTGCCGCATTCCCTTCGGCGCCTCGCCGAAATCGAAGCGCGTCGAGGTCCGTTTCCCCGATCCGGGCGCCAACCCCTACCTCGCCTTCGCCGCGCTCCTGATGGCCGGGCTCGACGGCATCAAGAACAAGATCCATCCCGGCCAGCCGATGGACAAGGACCTCTACGACCTGCCGCCGAAGGAACTGAAGCGAATCCCGACTGTATGCGGCTCGCTGCGCGAGGCGCTGATGAGCCTCGACAAGGACCGCGCCTTCCTCAAGGCCGGCGGCGTCTTCGACGACGACCAGATCGACTCGTTCATCGAACTGAAGATGGCCGAGGTGCTGCGTTTCGACATGACGCCGCACCCGGTCGAGTTCGACATGTATTATTCGGTCTGAGCAGACCGTCCGACATCCACGCGAGCCGCGCCGGGTAACCGTCGCGGCTCGTTTTCTTTGTGACCGCCCAGTGTGGCTCACAGACCAGGCGGCAATGGCTGTATCCAGGGCGTCGTCTTTGCCGTATGTAGCCGGGCCTTATGTAGCCGGCCAACATCCAGCGCAGCTGAAACTCCAGCATGTCCACGCCCGTCCTGATCGCTATCCTGTTTGCCGCCCTGCTCCACGCCGCGTGGAACGCGCTGTTGAAATCGCAGCCCGACAAGATGGCCGGCGCGCTCGCGGTGTCGATGGGCAGCGCGCTGATGGGCCTTGCCTGCTTGATTTACACCGGCCTGCCGGCACGCGAGGCATGGCCGCTGGTCACAAGCTCGGCGGTGTTGCACACGGGCTATTTCCTGTTCCTGACCAGCGCCTACCGCGTCGGCGATCTGAGCCAGGTATACCCGATCGCGCGCGGCGTGGCGCCGCTGATCACGGCCGCGGCGGCAGGCGTCGTGCTTGGCGAAACGCTGACGCCGCTCGAAACGGCGGCGGTGGCGACGATCGGGCTTGGCCTCATCAGCCTCGTCTTGACGGCAAAGACCGACGGGCGGCTGAACGTGGTGTCGTGCACGCTGGCGCTGGTAACGGGCGTCTTCATCTCCGCCTATTCGCTGAACGACGGCATCGGCGCGCGGCTCGCCGGAAACAGCGTGGCCTATTACAGCACCGCCGCTCTTTTGAACTGCGCCATGATGTGCGTCGGCATGTCGCTGTTCCGGCGCGATATCGTCGCCGTCTCGCTCAAAAATTGCCGGCGGTCGCTGTGGATCGGCGGGCCGCTTTCCTTCGTCGCCTATGCGCTGGTCACCTGGGCCTTCACGCAGGCGCCGATCGCGCTGGTCTCGGCACTGCGCGAGACAAGCCTCGTCTTCGCGCTCATCATCGGCACGCTGTTCCTGAAGGAGCGCGTCAATTTGGCGAAGATCGTCTCGGTCTTCGTGACGCTCTCCGGCGCCGTACTGCTCAGGATGCAGAGCTAGGCCGACTGCAGACCCGGGATCAGGTGAAGCGCAGCCTTCCCGCCCTTGACAGCCAAGGGGACGAGTTTGCGATCAAACGTCGCGAGTTCCCCATTACGGCACCTCGCCAGGGCGAGCAGATAGGTATCCGTGACCTGTCCTGAAGTCATAATCCTTGCCGGATCGACACCGGCAGCATCAACGAGGCTTATGTCATCGGGCCAAAATTCATGACCGGGAAGAGCACGCAACGTGGTGACGATGCCGGAAACCGCCGCAGGCGATCCGGGTGAATTCGGATATCGGGGACTGCCGACGATACGAAGGACACCGTTCTCGGTGATAGGGCATGTCGCCCATGAGAAGCGACCGGTGATCTCGAACCAGCGATGTGCGTCTTCGTGCGCAACATGGCCTGGATCAATGAGCGCAATCAGGACGTTTACGTCCAGAAGATAAGTCACGGGAGCTCGTCGCGCAGCGCGTTGACGATATCCAGTGTAATCACCTGCGTACCCGACTTCGGCGACAGCAACGGTATGCCGTTGCGCTCGCCGCTGACCTTGGGCCGATCCAGCGACCGCCGGGCGAGGTCCGATATCACTTCTCCCAGAGGCCGGTTCTGCTGAGTCGCCATGGCCTTTGCCGCGACCAGAACATCGTCATCGATCGCCAGCGTCGTTCTCATCATCGTTCACCCATCATCACGCGGCGTGCATCACGCATCACGCATCACGCATCATATAGCCCATGGGTAATCGAAATTCAATTTCCGCCAGTGATCACCTTCTTCAGGCGTCGAGCGCCTCGAGCAGCGTGGCGGCGGCCATCATGTCGCGCTTGCGGTTCGCCTGCCGCTTCACAGCCTCGGCGTCGTCGCCCCAGTGCTCGATGTTCCAGTTCTCGTCGACATGGGCGGCCGTCCATGCCGCCTCGGCGTCGAGCGCCTTGGCCTCGACCGCGAGCGCCAGGAGCGCGGAGCCCGTCAGCGACGTCATCAAATGGATCGCGGCAAGCCGGAAAGGCTCCGCGCGCTTGCGCAGATGGATCGCGACGGCTCCGATCGTCTCGCGCGGCTGGTCCACATGCATCACGCCTTCGGCCAGCAGGAAGCGCGCGCCAAGCTCGGAGCGTACCCAGTCGAGGACCGGGTCCCAGGCCTCGGCCTGGCGCTGGACCAGTGCTTCCGGCGCGTCTGCGCGGTAGCAGACAAGATCGCTCGTCGAGAATTTGAGCACGTCCTCCAGCACCGCATCCGCCGCCGAGGCGACGCCGTCGAAGGCCGTGTTGGCGAGCCGCGTGACCGGCATCTTCAGGGGATTTATGTGCTCTTCCTGCGCGGCATATTCATCCGCGACCAGCCTTGCGGCGGCCGCGCTCGGCAGCACCAGCACAACGCCCGCCGGCGTTCGCACCGAGCGGCCGTCGAGCTTGACGACATGGCCGCCCTCGTCTTCCGCGATCGCCACCGCCTCGTAGAAGCGCTTGGGCAGCGCCGCCTTCATCTGGTTGCGTGCGCGCTTCACCGGGTCGGGATCGGACAGGTAGCGGCCCGCGTCCATATCGTTCAGCAAGTCGCGCATGGGCATCTCCAGTTCATGGCTGCCGGGTTCTTCCGCATATAGGAGCGGTCCGATGCCGCTTCAGCCCTGCCTCTCCGCGCTGGCCTCGTCGAAGCCGAGCAGGTTCCAGCTTTGCACCATGTGCGGCGGCAACGGCGCGGTGACGTCGACCACGCCGCTGCCGCCCGGATGCGGGATGATTATGCGGCGGGCATGGAGGTGCAGGCGGTTCTGGAGGCCGCCGGGGAAGTCCCAGTTCTGGTCGGCCTCGAAATATTTCGGGTCGCCGATGATCGGGCAGCCGATGCTGGCGGCATGGACGCGAAGCTGGTGCGTCCGTCCGGTATAGGGTTCCATCTCCAGCCAGGTGAGCGTCATTCCGGCCTGCTCCACCACGCGGTAGTTGGAGACTGCATGATCCGCGCCGGTCTCGCCATGTTTCGCGACACGCATGCGGTCGCCCTCGGGGCCGGGCTCCTTGACCAGCCATGAGGAGATGCGCCCTTCCTTCTTCTTCGGCACGCCCTTGACCAGCGCCCAATAGGTTTTCTTCGTGCTGCGCTCGCGAAACGCCTTGGCAAGGTGCATTGCGGCAAGGCGCGTACGTGCCACCACCAGCACGCCGGACGTGTCCCGGTCGAGCCGATGGACGAGGCGCGGCTTCTCGCCCTTCTTGTTGCGCCACGCTTCCAGCATGTCGTCGACATGGCGCGTCACGCCCGATCCGCCCTGCACGGCGAGCCCGGCGGGCTTGTTGAACACGAACAGCCTGTCGTCCTCGAAAAGCAGCATCTTGGCGAGCACGTCGCCGTCATCCTGGCCGCGGATGGTTTTCGCCGTCAGCCCCTGCCCTTCGTTGCGATCCGTTTCCAGCGGCGGGACGCGGACGGTCTGGCCGGGCTCGACGCGCGTGTCGGACTTGGCGCGGCGACCTTCCACGCGCACCTGGCCGGAGCGCAAAAGCTTTTGCAGATGGCCGAAGCCGAGCCCCGGATAATGCGCCTTGAACCAGCGGTCGAGGCGCATGCCCGCCTCGTCCGGTTCCACCGTCAATTGTTCCACACCGGCCATCGGCAGCCAATCCTTTTGCCCGTGCCTCTAGCACCGCGCCGCGACGGAAGCGAGCCGCGACGGCAAGGAACCCGCCTCTTTCGGCACCGGGCATGGCACATCAAAAATGCATGGCTGCCCTGCAAAAAGCTTACGCAACGGAATGTCCGTTCCCGCATTTCCCCGAACGGGCAGGCATTACCGGTCAGGGCAATTCCAGGTCGATGGCGAGCAAGGGCACAAGTTGGACGCTACCGCTAGGCGGTAAACGGACAGCGGCCGCCAAGCCCTTGTGCGACGCCCTCTCGAACTCCGGCTTTTTGACCCAGTTTTTGTTTTATCTCAAAAGCTTAGCCGATCACGGAATATTACAGCGGCCACGCAACTATTGTTCTTTTTGCCATGGAACGGTCGTCATCCGTCTCCATTTTTCCCTTGCGTCGGAGGCCGGCAGAGTGCTTCGGAAGCTGCGGCGCTCAATCGTATCGCCAGCCGGGGAGTAGGCGAAGTGTCATTGGTCGAAATCTACTTGAAGGCGTTGCGTTACCTCGCGCCTGCCAAGCGTCCGGTACTGTTCATCTGTTCCGCCAACATCGTGCTGGCTTTCGTGACGGTGGCAGAACCAGTGCTGTTCGGTCGGGTCATCGAGGGCGTGTCCGAGCACCAGCCGGTCGCTTCCACGCTCCTGATGTGGGCCGCGCTCGGCGTCTTCAATATCTTCGCCTTCGTGCTGGTGGCGCGCGGCGCCGACCGGCTGGCGCACAGGCGCCGGCTGGAGGTAATGGGCAGTTCCTTCGAACGCATCATCACCATGCCGCTTGCCTGGCATCAGGCCAACGGCTCCGCGAACGTCATCCATACGCTCGTGCGGGCCATGGACGCGCTGTTCAGCCTGTGGCTCGAATTCATGCGTCAGCACCTCTCGACCGCCGTCGCCCTGCTTTTCATGATCCCCACCGCGCTCGTGCTCGACGTGCGGCTTTCCGCCGTGCTTGCGATGCTGGGCGTTCTCTATTTCATCACCGGCCGCGTCGTCATGCACCGCACGAAGGCGGGGCAGACCGCGGTGGAATCGCAGCACAACGCCGTTTTCGGCCATGTCAGCGACTCCATCGGCAATATCGCCGTGCTGCAAAGCTATAACCGCGTGGCGCAGGAGACGCGCGCGTTCGAGGAATTCGCGCGCAAGCTCCTCGACGCGCAGTATCCCGTGCTCGACTGGTGGGCGCTAGCGAGCGCCATGAACAAGGTCGCCTCGACGATCTCGATGATGGTGGTGCTGCTTCTCGGCGCCTATCTGGTCACCCGTGGCGAGATGAAGGTCGGCGACGTCATCGCGTTCACGGGCTTTGCCACGCTGCTCATCAGCCGGCTGGACCAGATCAACGCCTTCGTGAACCAGATCTTCGAGGCGCGCGCCAAGCTCGAAAAATTCTATGCGCTCGAGGCGATCGACCAGACCGTCTTCGAGAACGACGGAACCATCGAGCTCGAGAACGTCAGGGGCCATGTGCGCTTCGAGGACGTCTCCTACGAATTCGCCAGCTCCGGCCAGGGCGTCCACAATATCCAGTTCGACGTCCAGCCCGGCCAGACGGTGGCGATCGTCGGCCCGACGGGCTCCGGCAAGACGACGCTGATCAACCTACTGCAGCGCGTCTACGAGCCGAAAACCGGCCGGATCCTGATCGACGGGACCGATACGCGCGCCGTCACCAAGAAGTCGCTGCGCCAGTCGATTGCGACGGTGTTCCAGGATGCCGGCATGTTCAACCGCTCGATCGAGGCCAACATCCGCGTCGGCAACGAGAACGCCGGCAACCAGGATATCCACGACGCGGCCGCGGCGGCCGCCGCGGACGATTTCATCCTCGCCAAGTGCAAAGGCTACGACACCGTCGTCGGCGAGCGTGGCACGCAGCTTTCGGGCGGCGAGCGCCAACGCATCGCCATCGCCCGCGCGATCCTGAAGAACGCTCCGATCCTGGTGCTCGACGAGGCGACGAGCGCGCTCGACGTGGAAACCGAGGAGCGCGTGAAGGCCGCGATCGACGACATAAGGCGCAATCGCACGACCTTCATCATCGCCCACCGCCTGTCGACGGTACGGGACGCCGATCTCGTGATCTTCCTCGATCAGGGACGTCTGGTGGAAGCCGGCAGCTTCAACGAGCTTGCGACGCGGAACGGTCGCTTCGCCGGCCTGCTGCGCGCCGGTGGCCTGTTGACGGACGAGGAAGTCCGCCGCGTGACCCGGCCGCTTGCGACCGACCAGGCCGCATAAGACGGCATGATCCTGGAGGCCCGCCGCAGCGCGGGCCTCTTTCCATCGATACTCAGCCCAGGACGTTGCGGCCGGCGATAGCGTTGCAGACCGCCTCGGTGACTTCCCGCGTCGTCGCCTTGCCGCCGACATCCGGCGTCATGATGCCGGCTTCGCAGACGCGCTCGACGGCGCGCATGAGCTGATCCCCCGCCTCCTTTTCGCCGAGATGGCCGAGCATCTCGGCCGCCGTCCAGAAGCTTGCGACCGGATTGGCGATGCCCTTGCCGGCGATATCGAAGGCCGAGCCGTGGATGGGCTCGAACATCGAGGGAAAGCGCCGCTCCGGGTCGATGTTGGCCGTGGGCGCCACACCGATGCTGCCGGCAAGCGCGCCGGCGAGATCGGAAAGCACGTCGGCATGCAGATTGGTGGCCACGATCGTATCGAGGCTTTGCGGCTTCAGCACCATGCGCACTGTCATGGCGTCCACCAGCATCTTGTCCCAGGTCACGTCCGCGAATTCGCGCGACACCTTTTCGGCGATCTCGTCCCACATGACCATGCCGTGGCGCTGAGCGTTCGACTTGGTGACGACCGTCAGGAGCTTGCGCGGCCGCGACTGCGCCAGCCGGAAGGCGTAGCGCATGATGCGCTCCACGCCGACGCGGGTGAAGACGGCCACGTCCATGCCGACCTCCTCGGGCAGGCCCTGATGGACGCGCCCGCCTGCGCCTGAATATTCGCCCTCGGAGTTCTCGCGCACGATGACCCAGTCGAGATCCCCTGCCCGCACGCCGCCGAGCGGCGATTCTATTCCCGGCAGGATCCGGGTCGGCCGGACATTCGCATACTGGTCGAAGCCCTGGCAGATCTTCAGGCGCAGCCCCCAGAGCGTCACATGGTCCGGCACGTCGACGGCCCCGACCGCGCCAAAATAGATCGCGTCGAATTTCCGGAGCCGGTCCAGCCCGTCCGCCGGCATCATGACGCCGTGACGCTTGTAGTAGTCGGTGCCCCAGTCGAAGAGATCGAAATCCAGCCTGATATCGCCGCGCTGCCCAGCCAACGCCTTGAGGACCGCGATACCGGCATCGATGACCTCCGGCCCGATCCCGTCGGCGGGGATCGCGGCGATCCTGTATTCTCGCATAATGCTCACTTTCTCTAGAACTTACCGGTTTCGCGGAACGCTTCGAAGGTCGCGCGGATATGGTCGGCCGCCGCGTTCACCGGCGCATCGGCATCCGGGGCCACGATCATGGCGAGGCTGTAGTCCCCCATCTTCGGCAGGCCGTCCTTCGGCCCCAGTTCCACCAGATCGTCGCCGAGGAAAGATTTCGGCAGCGGGGCGACGGCGAGGTCGGAAAGGATGGCCGCGCGCTGGCCGGCGGTGTGCGCGCTCATATAGGCGACGCGGTAGTTGCGCCCTTCCCGCCCGAGCGCCTCCAGCGCGCCCGCCCGCCAGGCGCAGCCTTCTTCCCACAGCGACACCGGCAGCGGCTCGCGCAGATAGGCGCAGCCGCCCTTCATGCCTGCCCAGACGATCGGCTCGGTGAAAACCACCTCGCAATCGCCGGCGTAGGCGCCAGCCGAATTCGTCAGCAGCGTCAGGTCGAGCGTCCGCTCGGCAAGCCGGCGGCGCAGATTGGCGCTCTGGTCGATTGTGACGTCGACCGCGATCGACGGGTGCGTCTCGGCGAAGCGCTTCAGCACCGCCGGCAGCACGCGCTCGCCGAAATCGTCCGGCGAACCCAGCCGCACGACGCCGCTGATATCGGGCATGACGAATTTCGCTACCGCCTCGCGGTTGACCGATAGGAGCCGGCGGGCAAAGCCGAGCAGCATCTCGCCGTCATTGGTGAGAGACACGGAACGGGCGTCGCGCGAAAAGACCGACCGGCCAAGCTGCTCCTCCAGCTTCTTTATCTGCATCGAAACGGCGGACGGCGTGCGGAAGACCGCGCTCGCTGCAAGCGTGAAGCTCCCGGTCTCGGCGATGGCTACGAAAGTGCGCAGGACATCAAGGTCCAGCAACGGCATCGGGTGATTGAGAGGGGCGTTCATGATCGAGACTCCATCATCAATATTACTGAACGATCTCTTCATTTCATTTCGTTTGATTGAATCCCACTTCGACCCCATCTTGTCAACAGGAAGGATCGGCAAACCAGCCGGATCCCGCACCGCAAGGAGGCCAAAATGTCGATACTCAACGCTTTCGATCACTACGTGGCCGGTTTCCGTGCCCGCCGTGACGCCGCCCGCACCGAGCGCATGATTTCCAGCCTGCCGCTGGAGGTCCAGAAGGACATCGGCTGGCCGCATCCCCATGAGGATGCAAGGGCGAGACTCATCCGCGAGCGTTTCCACAATTTCAGAGCCTGATCCGGCATGCCGGGGGTCGCGCCGATATCCTATCGCGACCTCCCGCCGGCTCAATTCCCGGAACGCATTGTGCGATGCACAAAAGCCATGCGAAAAGTCCGGAGCATCCATGAACCTAGCGCATGGTATCAGCTGGTTTCGCGGTAACGCACTGTTAACTAACGGGATTCCTACCCCCTTGGGCCGTGCCGCTTCACCGATGTCGCTTTTCGTATCCTGTACTTCGCTTTTGCCGCTTATTTTGCACCGCACAACGCCTATATCGGTGGTATCAACCGAGCTGCCCGTCCAATCAACGTTGGCCGCTCCGTGTGAACCACAGCATGGAGATGTGTCATGAAATTCTTCGCTCGCTTCCGCAGGAACCGCAAATCCTCCAACATTGCGACCGTTCTCGAGCGCCAGCGCCTGGCGCGCACGATGCCGGGACAGACAGCGGCCGTGGCCGCCGCACGCATGGGCGTTCTCGTCTGACCAGCTTCGAGCAGGCTCACCGAGCCGCATGAACGAATACAGGCCCGTCTCGAAAGAGGCGGGTCTCGTTTATTTGCGACGGATGCGACATTCCGCCTCATCACCTCCCCAAACGCTGCGAATATCGCGTTTGCGCCCTGCCCAATCCATTGACAGGGCAGGCTTTTCCTGTTGACGGTTTTCCTGATCGCGACATCATGTCAGCGGGCCGCTTGCCTCATGGAGGCTTGGATGACCGCGAAAGCGTACATCAAGAGATCGCTGGTCTTCTTCCTGGTGAACGATTTCACGATGGTGGCGTTCGCCACCGCGCTGGAGCCGCTCCGGATCGCCAACCGCATGCTCGGCTACGAGGCCTATCGATGGCGGCTGGCCAGCGCCGACGGCAAGCCGGTGGCGGCGTCGAACGGCGTGCTTTGCGCCGTCGACACCTCGCTCGACGAGGAGCGGCGCAAGATGTCCGGGCAGGACCGGCCGTCCATGGTGGTCGTGTGCAGCGGCATCAATGTCGAGGATCAGGGCAGCAAGACCGTCTATGCCTGGCTGCGCGAGGAATATAATCGCGGCGTCGCCATCGGCGGCCTGTGCACCGGCGCCTATATCCTCGCCGCCGCCGGCCTGCTCTCCAACAGGAGATGCGCCATCCATTGGGAGAACCTGCCCGGCTTCGCCGAGGCGTTCCCGAAGGCGAACGTCTTCGCCGATCTCTTCGAGGTCGACCAGAACATCTATACCTGCGCCGGCGGCACTGCCGCGCTCGACCTGATGCTGAAGCTGATCGGCGACGATTTCGACGACAGCCTCGTCAACCGCATCTGCGAGCAGGTCCTGACGGACCGTGTGCGAAGCCCAACCGACCGCCAGCGCCTGCCGCTGCGCGCCCGCCTCGGCGTCCAGAATTCCAAGGTGCTCACCATCATCGAATTGATGGAAGCAAATCTCTCCGAGCCGCTTTCGCTGATCGAGATCGCCGACCATGTCGGGCTTTCGCGCCGCCAGATCGAGCGGCTCTTCCGCCAGGAGATGGGCCGCTCGCCGGCTCGTTACTATCTCGAGATCCGGCTCGACCGGGCGCGGCACCTGCTCATCCAGTCCTCGCTACCCGTCGTGGAAGTCGCCGTCGCCTGCGGTTTCGTCTCCGCCTCGCACTTCTCCAAATGCTACCGCGAACTCTACGCCCGCTCGCCGCAGCAGGAGCGCGTCGACCGGAAGCAATTGCTGGCGGCTTGATACCCTTCCAATTGAAGGGAGAGCGGCCTAATGCGCTTCCACCGCGCGCATCGCCTCGACGCGTATCTCTTCGGTCAGCCGGGCCTTGAGCGCGGAGAATTCGGGGCTGGTCTTGATGGTGTAGAGGCGCGGGTGGGGCAAATCCACCGCGACATCCGACTTTATCCTTCCCGGCCGCGCCGACATGACGATCACCCGCGAAGCCATGAAGATAGCCTCCTCGATGTCGTGGGTGACGAACAGAACCGTCTTCTTGCGCTTTTCCCATATGCCGAGGAGGAGTTCCTGCATCAGCCCCCGCGTCTGGTTGTCGAGCGCGCCGAAGGGCTCGTCCAGGAGCAGGATTTCCGGGTCGTTGGCGAGCGCGCGGGCAATCGCCGTGCGCTGCTGCATGCCGCCGGAAAGCTGCTTCGGCCAGTGGTTCTCGAAGCCCTTGAGCCCGACCAGATCGACATAGGAGGCGACGATTTCCCGCCTCTCTTTTTCGGGCATCCCCTTCTCGCGCAGGCCGAACGCGATGTTGTCGGCGACGGTCAGCCAGGGAAACAGCGTATAGGACTGGAACACCATGCCGCGCGCCGGGCCGGGCCGCCGCACCTCGCGCCCGTCTAGCAGCACACGGCCCGTGCTCGGCCTGTCGAGCCCGGCGACGATCCTGAGCAAGGTCGATTTCCCGCAGCCGGAAGGGCCGAGAATGGTGATGAAGTCGTTGGCGTTCACGGAAAGGTTCGCCGGTTGGAGCGCCTTTACCGGCTGCCCGCCATGCGTACCAGCAAAGGTGCGGCTGACATTTTCTATGGCAAGCTTGGTCACGCGAGGCTCCACGGAAAGAGCCAGCGGTTGAGCGCCTTGAAGGCGGTGTCGGAGATCAGTCCGATCAGGCCGATGACGATGATGCCGAAGATGATCTGCCCCGTCGCCAGCCGCGACTGGCTGTTGATGATCATGTAGCCGATGCCGGACGACGCGCCGATCAGTTCGGCGACGATCACATAGGTCCATGCCCAGCCGAGCACCAGCCGCAGCGTCTCCGCGATCGCGGGCGCGTTCGCCGGTACGATGACGCGCCTGACGATGCCGCCGCTGGACGAGCCGAGCGTATAGGCCGCCTCGACGAGGTCGCGGCGCGTGTTGCCAATCGAGACGGCGATGATGAGGATGAGCTGGAAGACGGAGCCGACGAAGATGACCAGCAGCTTCTCGACCTCTCCCACTCCCGCCCACAGGATCAGGAGCGGGATGAAGGCCGAGGCCGGCAGGTAGCGCGCGAAGGAGACGAACGGCTCCAGCAGCGCCTCGACCGGCTTCCACGCCCCCATCATGATGCCGATCGGGACGGCGACGACGGAAGCCAGCACGAAGCCGCCCACGACCCGCCAGACCGTGATCAGGATATCGAGCGCGAAATTGTCCTCGACCAGCAGCCGCCAGCCGTCGCGCAGCATGCTGAACGGGTCGGCGAGGAAGACGCGGTTGACGTAGCCGCCAAGCGTCATCCACGCCCAGAAGGCGACGAACAGAACGAAGAAGCCGATGCCGAGCACGACGCGCAGCAGCGGCGATACCGGTTCGAGGGGCCGCATCATCAGAAATTTCCCGAATGAAGTGCGCGGCGCGATAATTGCGCCGCGCCGGATTTGCGGCCTGCCCTTACTGTACCGCGCTCGTATCCACAAGCTTGGAGACGTCCGGCATCTCCTTGATCAGGCCCATCGACAGCAGGAGCTTTGCCGCGGAAGTGGAGAAATCCTGGAACTCCTTGGTGAAGAACTTCTTGTTCTCCTCACGGTCGGCCCATTTCAGGTATTTCGCCGAATCCTCGAACTCCTTGGCCGACTGCTTCACGTCGGCGCCCATGATCTTGTAGGATTTTTCCGGCTCGTTCTTGATCATGTCGAGCGCCTCGAAATAGCTGTCGGCAAGCGCCTTCGCCGCGCCCGGATTCTTTTCAAGGAAGTCCGGCGTGCAGCCGACCGTATCGAGGATCATCGGATAGTCGAGCGTGGTGGCGAGGATATGGCCGACATCGGGCTTGTCGCGCACCGAGGAAATGAACGGCTCGTAGGTGGAGGCCGCGTCGTTCTGGCCGGCCAGGAAGGCCTGCGCCGCCGCGTCCGGCTCCATGTTGACGACCTTCACGTCCTTGGTGGAGAGGCCGTTCTTGTCGAGGATCCAGGCCAGCAGGAAATAGGGCGACGTGCCGGGCGCCGAGGCGGCCACGGTCCTGCCCTTCAGGTCGGCGACGGTCTTGATGTCGTTGCGCACGACGAGACCGTCGGCGCCATAGGATTTGTCGAGCTGGAAAATCTGCTTGGTGGCGACGCCGCTGGCGTTCCACACCATCCAGGTCTCGACGGTGGTGGCGGCGCATTGCAGCGAGCCGCTGGCGATGGCGAGCGGACGGCTCGCTTGCGGTACCTTCTCGAGCGTTACATCGAGCCCGTTCTTCTTGAAGATACCGGCTTCCTTGGCAAGCGTCAGCGGCGCAAAGCCGGTCCAGCCGCTCATGCCGAGAGCGACTTTCGTCTCGGCGGATGCGGGCATGCAAAGCGCCGCCGAAGCCAGGAGCGCGGCGGCGAACATTATTGTCTTTTTCACGGAGGTTCCCCTTAACTCAAACACTGAGGACGCTAGTCGTACAACCGCCGTAAACCTTGTCAACTGGCCGTGCGAGGCCGCAGCCAGCGAAGAAGTCGACTCAAGGGGAATTGAGATTCCAAGGGCGGTTGTTCCAGATCTTCTCGCCGACCATGCAGTCATAACCGGGCCCGGCGGCGGCCTTCATCACCGGCGGATGGATCGGCACGGCGGCAAGCTCCATGACGAGCTTGCGGCGCACGGCCTCGGGAAACTGGGCCCAGCCCGTCACCGGGAACATGAAGGCGCCCGGCCCGCCGATTACGCAGTTCCTGTAATAGACATCGAGGTCGGGCACGTCGTAGGCACTGTCGAAGCCGCCATTGGTCATCAGCGGCAGGCCGTTGATGACAATGCCCTGCGCGACGATCCGGTCGCGCACGCCTTCCACCGGCGCGCCCTCGTTGTTCGGCCCGTCGCCGGAAACATCGATCACCCGCTTCATGGCCCGAATGCCGCTTTCGGCGACGAGATCGGCCGAGAAGGCCAGCCCGCCCGAGATGGAAGTACGCCGCGCCGAGCGCGGGATTTCCTCGGTGAGCCTGGCGGCGAAGGCCTCCGCGTCGGCGCGGCTCGCGATATAGGTCCAGGGCACGATGACGCGCTGGGTATCCTTCCCGGCCCATTCGACATAGGCGACGGCGATCCGGCCGTAGGCGCCGTCGGCGATCGCGTCGATCACGCTTTGATCCGACATCGCGGTGGCATAGCCCCGGCGCTGGATATCCAGTTCTTCCGGCGACATCGACAGCGACACATCGACGGCGAGAACGATTTGAACGTCGACCGTCTCGGCAGCCCGCGCCCCGCCCGCCGCCGGAAACACACAAGCGGCGGCAAGCAGCATTCGCCAAAAGCCGGAGCACGGCACCATGGCCGGAATCTAGCCTGCGGCACCGGCCTGGAAAATCCCCCTCCCGGCAACCGCCATCACGATTTGGAGAGCGGTTCGGATAGGGTGCTTCGAGACCGCCAAACCGCAAACCGGCGCTTTCGCGCTCAGATACGCTTGCCGGCGAGCCGCTTCTTGGCTTCGTCGATCAGACGGTTGGCGGTCTGCATCCGGGCCATGGCGGCATCGCGCCATTCCGGGCGGACCCGGTCGGGATGGTTTGAGAACGCGAATTCGCGGCGCAGCCGGTCGAGCGCTTTCGCGTCGGCGGTGCGATGCAGCGCAAGTTCGCGGGCGATGGCGTCGGGCGCCGTTTCCGGCAAGGCCTCCCCGCGCGCCCACCCTGCGTTGAGGCCGAGATAGCCGGCGGCGGTGGCTTGCGGCCCACTGTCAGACCGCGGATCGGCCAGGTCGCCTCCGACAAATCCGAACGGGATCGAGGGGGCAGCGGCCGCGGCATCATCGGAGGATTCTTCGCCTGGCAGCCCCGGTTTGCCGGGCGGTTCCACAAGATCTTCCAGAAACGAAGCGAAGTCGCGCATCGATCCCAACTCACACTCGCATGGCCATTCGGCCCCGCTTTCGGGTGGCAAAGCCTACCCGCCGCCGGTTAACGCGCCCTCAAGGAGCCTGCATGCCGAATTTTCGACATATCGTGCGATATATCTTGACCGACGATGTGCTTTTGCTATCTTAAGATATATCGTAAGACATAACGAGGAAATTGTCATGCATCACAACTGTCGGGACCAGCGGGGCCGCGACCACGGCCTCATGCGCTTCATGTCCCGCAATTTTGGCGGGCGTCACGGTTTCGGGCCGTTCGGCAAAGGTTTCGGCGGAGGCGGCGGCAACATGTTCCGTGCCGGCCGCATGCTCGCCGACGGCGATCTGCGCCTCATAGCGCTGTCGCTGATCGAGAAAGGCCCGCGCCACGGCTACGACCTCATCAAGGCGCTGGAAGAGCTTTCGAGCGGCATCTACAGCCCGAGCCCCGGCGTCGTCTATCCGACGCTGACGTTCCTCGAAGAGGCCGGCTACGCGACCTCGTCCACCGAAGGAAACAAGAAAATATTCGCCATCACCGATGCCGGCCGCGCGCATCTGGAAGAGAACCGCGAGATGGTCGACGGCGTGATCGAGCAGATCGTGCGCTTCGGCCGCAAGATGGCGAAGGCGCGCGAATGGTTCGACTGGTCCGACGAGGCGCCCGCCGGCCGCGGCGGCCGCGACGAGCGGCACGCGATGCGGCACGAATTCCATGCCGTTCGCCGTCGTGTGCGCGCCGCATTGACCGAGATCGTCGACGCTCCGCCCGAAACGCAGAAGGAAGCGCTCGAAATCCTCAATCGGGCGGCCGACCAACTCGACGCGCTGGTGCGGCGCGATCACCCGCGAACCGTCTGAAAAACAGGCCTGAAAACAGGAACCATAATGGACACACAACCCCTCCTGCTCGCCTCCTCCGCGATCGTCATGAGCGAGAAGGCGAGCGGCTATCTCCAGCAGCTTTGCAAGCATTTCGGCCACAAGGTTGCGGTGAGCTTTACGCCCGAGCGCGGCACGATCGTCTTCGATTTCGGCAATTGCGCGCTTGCCGCGAATGGCGACATGCTGAGCCTGACGGCCACCGCCGCCACGTCGGTCGGCCTGTCGCGCGTCCAGCATGTCGTCGCCAGCCATCTGGAACGCTTCGCCTTCCGCGAGAAGCCGGAAATCGTCTGGAATTGAGCCCGCTTCAGCCGCCGCCCGTCGCGACCACCGCGCGGCGGGCGGCCTGGCCGGCGACCAGCCTCACCTTGCGCGGCGCGGCGAGCCAGATGCAGCCGATCGAAGCGACGGAGAGCACGACCAGGATGATGAAGGAACTCTGATAGCTCCCCGTCCGGTCGTAGAGGTCCCCCGTCAGCCACGGGCCGACGCCGGCACCGATATTGCCGAAGACGCTGAGCATCCCGAAGATGGTGGCGAAGCGGCGGCCGGAGAAGAGCTCGGCCGGCATCGCCCCGAAGACGGAAGCGACGCCGTAGCCGAACAGCCCCTGCGCGGCGACCATCAGATACATCAGGAAGCGCGACGGGTTGCCTTCGAGCGCCAGAAGCGCAAGCCCCGTGACGACGAAGCCCGACATGCCGATCGTCCATGCCCATTCGCGGCCGATACGGTCGGAGAAATGGCCGATCCAGATCTGCCCCACGACGCCGCAAAGTCCGACCAGCCCGAGCGCGAAGGCCGCCTCGCCCGGGCCGAAACCGACATCGGCCAGATAGCGCGTCTGGTGCACCTGCACCGTGTACCAGGCGTAAAGCGCGAAGAAGAAGCCGGCGGCCACCCACCAGAAGCGAGCCGTGCGCATCGCGCTGGAGGGCGTCCATTCGCGCCCGGCCCATTCGGCGTCGACGATCGTGGAGGCGGCCGGCTTCACCGCGTCTCCGACAGCCCCGTCTCCGTCGGGCTGAAGGCCCATGCCCTCGGGGTCTTTGCGCTGGAAGAAGAAATTCAGCGGGATGAGCAGCGCGCATAAAACCGCGAGCACGATGCAGGCTGTGCGCCATCCGCTCGTCTCGATCACCCGTTGCAGAACGGGCATCAGCACGACCGAGAAGATGCCGACGCCGGCAAAGGCGATGCCGAGCGCAAGGCCGCGCTTGCGCACGAACCAATTGGGCAGGAACATCGAGTGGCCGAGATAGGTGAGCGGCATCGAGCCGCCGACAGTCAGGAGCCCAATGGTAAGCGAAAAGCCGAGCGGCGTCGTCACCCGCGTCACCGCGACAAGCCCGGCCGCCATGATGAGGCCGGCGAGCGGCAACGCCACGCGCGGCCCTGAGCGATCGATGAGCATGCCGACCAGCGGCACTGCGGCGGTCGAGGCGAGGAAGCCGAGCGAGAAAGCGCCGGCGGTCGCACCCCGGTCCCAGCCGAAATCGTCGAGGATCGGCGGATAGAGCAACGAAAAGGCCGTACGCGTATTGACGGCCACCCCCATGGAGATGAAGGCGACCGCCACGACAACCCAGCCATAGAAGAAATTCGTGCGGATCGGCGGGCTCGCTTCCATGGGCACCTTGCGTCCTTTCGCGTCCGTCCTGCTTAGTCGGAGCGCGGGCGGCGGACAAGCGAGCAAGCTTGGGCCAAGAAGCGGATTGCTGACGAATATTGACAGCAGGCATCCGGCCACCACCTATGGCGCGAGTAACAAGCCCGGTCGGACGGCGTGCAGCCTGCGACCGGGATTCCGCGGCTCTACCGTTGAGGGATGACGGCACATGCCCAGAACCGATATCGCCCGGCGTGTGTACAACCACACCTGGAAGCTCGATCCGATCATCCGCAGCCTGCTCGACACGGATTTCTACAAGCTGTTGATGTTGCAGATGATCTGGGGGCTCTATCCGACCGTGCAGGCGACTTTCACGCTCATCAACCGCACCACCTCCGTGCGCCTCGCCGACGAGATCGACGAGGCGGAACTGCGCGCCCAGCTCGACCATGCCCGGACCATCCGCTTCTCCAAGAAGGAGATGATCTGGCTCGCCGGCAACAGCTTCTACGGGCGCAAGCAGATTTTCGATCCGGACTTCCTCGCCTGGCTCGCCGGCTTCCGCCTGCCGGAATACGAACTGACGAAGCGTGACGGCCAGTACGAGCTGAATTTCCGCGGGCCGTGGAGCGAAACCACCATGTGGGAGATCCCCGCCCTCGCCATCATCAACGAATTGCGTTCTCGCGCGGCGATGCGCTCGCTGGGGCCGTTCGCGCTCGACGTGCTCTATGCGCGCGCCAAGGCCAAGACATGGTCGAAGGTCGACAGGCTGCGCAAATATCCCGACCTCCAGATATCCGATTTCGGCACCCGTCGCCGCCACAGCTTCCTGTGGCAGCGCTGGTGCGTGGAAGCGCTGAAGGAAGGCATCGGCCCCGCCTTCACCGGCACCTCGAACGTGCTGCTGGCGATGGATACCGATCTGGAGGCGCTCGGCACCAACGCGCACGAATTGCCGATGGTGCTGGCGGCGCTTGCGAAGAACGACGAGGAACTGCGCGCTGCTCCCTACAAGGTGCTGGCCGACTGGCAGCGCTATTATGGCGGCAATTTGCTGATCGTGCTTCCGGACTCCTTCGGCACCGCCGCCTTCCTCAAGGACGCGCCCGACTGGGTCGCCGACTGGACCGGTTTCCGCCCCGACAGCGCGCCGGCGATCGAGGGCGGCGAGAAGATCATCGAATGGTGGAAGGAGAAGGGCAAGGACCCGAAGAAGAAGCTCCTGATCTTCTCCGACGCGCTCGACGTCGAGACGATCGAGAAGGCCTATTGCCATTTCCGCGGCAAGGCGCGGCTGGGCTTCGGCTGGGGCACCAACCTCACCAATGATTTCGTCGATTGCGCGCCCGACCGCAACGACCAGCTCCGCGCCATCTCGCTGGTGTGCAAGGTGAGCGAGGCGAACGGCCGCCCGGCCGTCAAGCTTTCCGACAATCCGGAGAAGGCGACCGGGGACCCGAAGGAAGTCGAGCGCTATCTGCGCATCTTCGGCGGCAAGGATCGCGTCAGGCAGCCGGTATTGGTGTAGCTCACGCCTTCAACAACCACTCATGCTCGGCGGCGTTGTGGAATTTCCACGTGCGGCGCGGGCCGGCCATGACGTTGAGGTAATAGAGATCGTAGCCGTGGCAGGCCGCGCAGGGATGGTAGCCGCGCGGAACGAGGGTCACGTCGCCGTCCTCCACCGCCATCGCCTCGTCCAGTGACCTGTCGTCCGTATAGACCCGCTGGAAGGCAAAGCCCTGCGGCGGGTTCATGCGGTGATAGTAGGTCTCCTCAAGTTGCGATTCGGCCGGCAGATTGTCCGCATCGTGCTTGTGCGGAGGATAGGACGAGGTGTGGCCGCCGGGCGTGATGACTTCCACCACCAGCAGCGAATCGGCGCCCTTGTCCGTCTCCGGCAGGATGTTGGTGACGTGGCGCGTGTTGGTCCCCTTGCCGCGCGTTTCCTGCCCCAGATCATCCGGCCGGATGACACGCGCGGGATGGCTCTTCGCCTTGCCGGGAGCGGTGCAGACGGCGAGTTCCAGATCGGTGGTGGCCGTCACCTTCCAGCTTGAGCCGGCCGGCGCATAGACCGACCAGGGCTTGCCCTCGAAGGGCGATTTGCGGCCTCCGATCTCGCCGAAATCACTGCCGCCCGCTTCCGCCCGGCCCTTGCCGGTGACTAAGACGAGGCAGGCTTCGCGGTCGCCCGTCTCCGCCGCCGCCGTCTCGCCGGCCTTCAGGCGGAAAAGGTCGAAGCCGACATAGGTCCAGCCGGCGCTCTCAGGCGTAACGTGAGTCACGCGGCCCTGCTTCCCGTTCGGCTTCACCAACAAATTCGGCATTCACTTATTCCTCTTTGGCAGGCGTGCTCTTGTTCTCGTCCGGCGGAGTGTAGCGGAGGAGATAGACGTATGCGGCGTAGCCGGCGAAGGCCAGTGCGATGATGCCCCAATTCTGTGAACCGCCGTAGAACTCCAGCGCCGCCCACACCAGGCAGACCACGAAAACGGCGATCCGCCGCCACAGCGGCCGGAAGAAGGGGTGGTCGGCATCCGATTTCAGCACTTCAGCACGGCCTCTCGATTGGCGATTTCGTCAGTTCGGGAACCCTTGCGTCTCGACCTCATAGCCCGCCTTGGTCATCACCCGCATCAGTTCCTTGTGACCGATCTGGGCCATCTTCAAGGGCGGGTTCTTCTTCGGGTCCTGTTCGGCCTCGACCACGAACCAGCCTTCATAGCCGTAATCGGCGAATTTCTGCACGATGGCGCCGAAATCCAGCGAGCCGTCGCCCGGAACGGTGAAGGCGCCGAGCGCCACCGCGTCGAGGAAGGACTGCTTCTTCCAGTCCAGCCCGTCGATCACCGCCATACGAACATCCTTCACATGGACGTGGCTGATCCGCTTGTGATGGCGGTCGATGGCGCCGAGCACGTCACCGCCTGCAAAGGCCAGATGGCCCGCGTCGAGCAGCAGCGGGATGCCCTCGCCCGAATGGTTCATGAAGGCGTCGAGTTCGTGTTCGAACTGCACAACCGCCGCCATATGGTGATGATAGGCGAGCGGCATGCCCTCGTCCGCGCACCATTCGCCGAACTCGGTCATCCTGCGCGCGTAGGCCTTCATCTCGCCGTCCGTCAGCACCGCCTTTTGCGCCAGCGGCCTGGCGCGGTCGCCCTGGATGGAGCGGCCAACCTCGCCATAGACGATGCAGGGCGCGCCGACCGCCTTGAAAAGCTCGATCATCGGCCGGATCCGGTCCTTGTTGGCCGACAAATCCTCGATCGCCAGCGTGCCGGAAAACCAGCCGCCGCAAAGCGTCACATCGGCCTTTTTGAGGATCGGCAGCATCACATCCGGATCGTCCGGGAAGCGCCGCCCCTTCTCCATACCGGTGAAGCCCGCCGAGCGAGACTGGCGCAGGCATTCCTCCAGCGAAACGTCGTCGGAGAGTTCCACGAGGTCGTCGTTCCACCACGCGATGGGGGACATGCCCAGTTTGGCTTTCAAGATGTGGTTCTCCAGGTAAAAAAGAAAACTTTCAAGATACGGTGCTGCCCCTCACCCTTACCCTCTCCCCGCAAGCGGGGCGAGGGGGCCTCGGCGTCGCGGCCATTCCCCTTCTCCCCGCTTGCGGGGAGAAGGTCCCGGCAGGGGGATGAGGGGCATCGAACGTCAATCTCCGACGCTCTGCGCCTGCCGCGTCTTCTCGTAGGCCTTGCGCGCGGCGTTGACTTCCTTGCGGACGCTGACCTCCGGCACCGCGACATCCCACCAATGCCCGCCGGCCTCGGTGGAAACGAGCGGATCGGTATCGATGACGACGACGGTCGTGCGGTCGCCGGCGCGCGCCCGCTTCAGCGCCGCTTCGAGATCGCCGATCGAGGAGACGTGCTCCGCCGTCGCGCCGAGCCCCTCGGCATGCTTGACGAAATCGATATCCGGCAGAACATCATGGCGCGTGTCCTTCAACAGATTGTTGAAGTTGGCGCCGCCGGTCGCCATCTGCAGCCGGTTGATGCAGCCGAAGCCGCGATTGTCGAGCAGCACGATCGTCAGCTTCAGCCCGAGCATCACCGAAGTGGCGATCTCCGAATTCATCATCAGGTAGGAGCCGTCGCCAAGCATGACGACGATCTCCTCGTCGGGCCTCGCCATCTTGGCGCCGAGCGCGCCGGCGATCTCGTAGCCCATACAGGAATAGCCGTATTCGCCGTGATAGGAGCCCGGCCAGTCCGCTTGCCACAGCTTGTGCAACTCGCCCGGCAGGCCGCCGGCCGCATGGACCAGTACGATGCCGTCGCCCATGGCACGCTGCACCGCGCCGATCACCTGCGCGTCGGAAGGAAGCGGCGCGTTGGTCGGCGCGGTGACGGCATCGGCCGCCTTGCGCCATTCGGCCTTGCCCTTCTTCGCATCCTCGGTCCAGGCGGAGGGTGCGGCCCAGCCGCCCAGATGCTCGGCAAGCTCGGTCAGCCCGACACGGGCATCGGCGACCAGCGGCAGCGCACGATGCTTCAACGCATCGAAGGCCTGCACGTTGAGCCCGATGATGGTCTTGTCCGGGTTGCGGAAGAGCGCCCAGGACCCGGTGGTGAAATCCTGGAACCGCGTGCCGACGGCCAGCACCACGTCGGCCTTTTCGGCCAGCCGGTTGGCGGCCGACGTTCCGGTGACGCCGATCGCGCCCATATTGAGCGGATTGCCGTCGGGCAGGCTCGACTTGCCGCCCTGCGTCTCCGTGACGGGAATGCCGGACTTGCCGGCCAGCACCTCGAGCGCGGCCGAAGCGCCCGAATAGAGCGTGCCGCCGCCGGAGACGATGAGCGGCGCCTTCGCCTTGCGCAGCGCCTCGACGGCCGCCTGCAATTCTTGCTCGTCCGGACGCTGCCGGCGCGGCAGCCACAGCCGCTCCTCGAAAAAGCTTTCCGGATAGTCGAAGGCTTCGGCCTGCACGTCCTGGCAGAGCGACAGCGTCACCGGCCCGCAATCGGCCGGATCGGTCAAAACGGCCATCGCGCGCGCCAGCGCCGGCACGATCTGCTCGGGCCGCGTGATGCGGTCGAAATAGCGCGACACCGGACGGAAGCAATCGTTCGCCGAGACGGTGCCGTCGCCGAAGTCCTCGACCTGCTGAAGCACCGGATCGGGAACGCGGCTCGCGAACACGTCGCCCGGCAAAAGCAGCACCGGCAGGCGGTTGACGTGCGCCAGCGCCGCCCCCGTCACCATATTGGTCGCGCCGGGACCGATGGAACTGGTCGCGGCCATCATGCGGTGGCGGAAATTCGCCTTGGCGAAACCGATCGCCGCATGGACCATCGCCTGCTCGTTATGCGCCCGGTAGGTCGGCAAATCGCGGCGCACCTGGTAGAGCGCCTCGCCCATCCCGGCGACGTTGCCGTGCCCGAAGATCGCCCATACCCCGCCGAAGAGCGGAACCTTCTCGCCCGCGATCTCGGTCATCTGGCGCGTCAGGAAACGGGCGAGCGCCTGCGCCATGGTCAGGCGGATTTTCTTGGTCATCTTTCTTCCTTCCACCCCACCCTTGCCGGCGCTACGCCGCTTCGCGGTTGCGGGCGGCAAGCCATGCTTTCGTCAGGCGGCCGAAGCGGCCGGCCATGTCGGCGATCGCGGCCTCGTCGTCCATCCGTCCGGCCAGCCATTCCTCCGCCGCATGCGCGAAGATGGTGCGGCCGACCGCGAACCCCTTCACGATAGAAGCATCGGCGGTCGCCGAAAAGGCCGTTTCGAGATCGGCGGCGGGCGCGTCGAGCCCGAGCAGTACCACGCCCCGGCACCACGGATCGTTGCGCGATATCGACGCCTCGATGTTCTTCCACGCCGCCTTCGAGGCTTGAGGTTCGAGCTTCCACCAGTCCGGCTTGATGCCGAGAGCGTAGAGTTCGTCGAGCACACTGGCGACCGTGTCGTCGCCAAGCGGGCCGTTCTTGCCGGCGATGATCTCGATCAGCAATTCGCGGCCGACCTTGCGAGAGGCCTGGAAGAGCGCCAGCAGCTTCTGCTGCTGCTCCTCCTTCATCGCGGCCGGATCGTCGGGATGGTAGAAGCACAGGCATTTTATCGTGTGCGTCACCGGCCATTCGACAAGCTGCGAGCCTATATCCTGACCGGATTCGAAGCGAAGCGGACGCGAGCCCGGCAGTTCGACCGGGCGGCCGATCCAGTCGAAACCATGCTTCGCCGCCTCGAAGAAAGCCTGTCGCCCGTATTTCTCGTCGATCAGCATGCCGTAGCCGTGGCGGCCCCCGGCCACTTGCGCCGCCGCCTTCACCGCCAGCACCTTGAAAGCCGGGATCCGCGCCGCGTCGGCGCCGACGCGGGCCGCTATCTCCTCGAATTGCGAGCGGTGGTCGCAGGCAAACCCCATCAGGAGCAGAATGTCGCCACGCCGCGTCGTCGCCCAATGGATGTGGTTGATCGCCTCGTCCTTGCGCAGCGCATGGTGCTTTGACCCATGATCGAGGAAATATCGCAGTTCCTCGAAGGTCGGGCTCTCCGGCGAGCAGAGCAGGCGCGACACGGCAAACGCGCCGCAGGCATTGGCCCAGGTCGCGGCCGTCTTGAAATTCTCGCCGCCCAGCCAACCGCGCAGGAAGCCCGACATGAAGGCGTCGCCGGCGCCGAGCACGTTATAGACCTCGATCGGGAAACCCTGCCCGACGATACCCTTCTCCAGATCATGGGGAATAGCGCCTTCATAGACGATGCAGCCCATCGGCCCGCGCTTCAGCACGATGACGGCATCGGAAAGCGAACGGATCGTCTTCAGCGCTTTCAGGAGGTCGTCTTCGCCCGAAGCGATCAGCACTTCCTCTTCCGTTCCGACGATCAGGTCGCAATCGGGCAGAATGGTTTTCAGGTGCTGCGAGACACGGTCGGACTTCACATAGCGCTCGTCGCCTGCGGCATGGCCGGCAAGGCCCCACAGGTTCGGGCGATAGTCGATGTCGAAGGCGACCTTGCCACCCTTTTCGCGCATGAGGCGGATCGCTTTTTTCTGCGCGGCGTCGGTGTTCGGCCGCGAGAAATGCGTGCCGGTGACGACGATTGCGCCGGCCCTTGAAAAGAACTCCGCGTCGATATCGTCCTCGCAAAGCGCCATGTCGGCGCAATTTTCGCGGTAGAAGAGCAGCGGGAAGGATTTGTCGTTCTCGACCGAGACGAAGGCGAGCGCCGTCAGCCGTGCTTGATCGGCAACGATTCCAGCGGTTTCGACCCCTTCCCTCACCATCTGCTCGCGGATGAAACGGCCGAACTGCTCGTCGCCGACGCGCGTGACCAGCGCCGATTTCAGGCCGAGCCTTGCCGTGCCGATGGCGATATTGGCGGGACAGCCGCCGACCGACTTGGCAAAGCTGGTGCTGTCTTCGAGACGGGAGCCGATCTGCTGCCCGTAAAGATCGACGGAGGCGCGGCCGATGGTGATGACATCGAGCTGCCCCTGCCTGTCCGGGGCTTCAGCCTTGGCCATGTGCTCCTCCGGGAATTGCTGGTTTTGCAAAGCTGTGCAACGGGTTGGCGTCGCCGTCAATATGAAACGAAAATTCCACGCTTAAGTCAATGTAGAATATTTATTCCTTTTCCTCGGCCGCCTTCTCCGCCCGGCGTTCGGCGACGCTGACGGTCAGCGCCATGGCCAGCGCCATGGTGGCCGAAAGCGAGCGGAAGCCGGCGAAATCGGCCTCCGCCACCTCGAACCACTCCGTCGCGCATCCCGCAAGCGGCGAAAAGGCGCTGTCGGTGATGGCGATCACCGGCACGCCACGCCCGGCAAGGATGCGCGCATATTCCGCCGTCTCGGACGCGTAGGGCGAGAAGCTGATGGCCAGCGCCGCATCCCCCTCGCCTGCATTTGCCAGCATCTCCGCATCGATGCCGAGCGGCGAACCGACCAGCGTGCAGGGAATGCCGAGCTTGCCGAAGGCGTAGGCCATGTAGGTCGAGATCGGGTAGGAACGGCGCCGCGCGATGAGGTGGATGGTACGCGCGCCGCCGAGGATCGCGACGGCGCGCTCCAGCTTCGGAGCCTCGAGAGCATGCGAAAGCTTGTCCAACGAACGCCGCGCCGCATCGAGGAAGCCGTCGAGGACGGCGCTTTCATGCGACCCCGCCCTCGCACCGGCCCGCAGCGCCTCCAGCCGTTCCTCATAGGAATTGGTCCGCTCCTTCAGCCGGTCGCGGAAGACGCGCTGGAGGTCGGAAAAGCCCTCGAAGCCGAAATGCTGGGCGAAACGGACCAGCGTCGAGGGCTGCACATCGGCCGCCGCCGCGACGCTCGCCGCCGTGCCGAAGGCGATCTCGTCGGGACTGTCCAGCGTATGCGCCGCAACCTGCGCCAACCGCTTGGGCAGCGACTGGCGGCGCGTGATGATCATGGCGCGCAGCGATTCGAAATCGCGCGGCGGCGGCAGCGTTTCGGCGTCGTCCATGGGCGCTTTCCTTCCTCCGATGCGGCACGCTACAGCAAATAGAATAAACATTCCATCAATCGACGATCTGGTTTATTCATAGCCGACGGGCGGATCGGACGGCCGCGTAGATCGTGGAGGGATAAACGCTTCATGTTTTGAAGCGACCCATGAAACGCGTACGGATTCAAACGCTTACGAGAAACGTCGAAATTTTCAAGCGCATGGCTTGTGCACACTCGCATAAATGAGGGAAATCGGCATGGATCGCATCGCAGTGGGCCTGATCGGCACCGGCTATATGGGCAAATGCCACGCGCTCGCCTGGAGCACGGTCCATCCCGTCTTCGGCGACGTACCGAAGCCGCGCCTCGTCCACCTCGCGGAAGCGAGTGCGCCGCTCGCCGAGAAGCGCGCCGGCGAGCTGGGCTTCGAAAGGGCGACCGGCGACTGGCGCGACCTGATCGATGATCCCGAGATCGACGTCATCTCGATCACCACGCCCAACAAGTTCCACGCCGAAATGGCGATAGCGGCGCTCGAAGCCGGCAAGCATGTCTGGTGCGAAAAGCCGATGGCGCCGGGTTTTGCCGAGGCCGAAGCCATGGCCAATGCGGCGAGACAGTCCGGCAAGGTCGCCATGCTCGGCTACAATTACATCCAGAACCCGATGGTCCGCCTTATCCGCAAGCTCTTGTCGGAAGGCGCGATCGGCTCGGTCAACCATGTGCGCGTCGAGATGGACGAGGATTTCATGGCAGACCCCGACGCGCCCTTCGCCGCGCGCAACGAGCGGGCCAACGGCTATGGCGCGCTCGACGATTTCGCCGTCCATCCGCTCTCCATCCTGCAAACGCTGTTCGGCAACATGACGCGCGTGCTCTGCGACATGGACAAGCCCTATGCCGACCGGCCGGCCGGCGACGGCTCACGCCGCGCGGTGGAAAACCACGACATGGCGAGCGTCCTCTTCCACCTGCACGGAGGCATCTCCGGCGTGCTGATGGTCAACCGCACCGCCTGGGGCCGCAAGGGCCGCATCGCGCTGCAGATCTTCGGCTCGAAAGGCTCGATCCTCTACGACCAGGAGCGCATGAACGAGATGCAGCTTTACCAGGCGTCCGGCCGGCCGGGCGAACAGGGCTACCGGACGATCCTCGCCGGCCCGCAGCACCCGCCCTACGACCGCTTCATCCCCGCCCCCGGCCACGGCCTCGGCTTCAACGAGTTGAAGACCATCGAATGCCGGCAGCTGATCGGCCGCATCCGCGGCGAAGACACGCTCGGCATCGGCTTCGACGAAGGGCTGGAGATCGAGCGGGCCGTCCACGCCATGGCCCGCTCCTTCGAGCGGGGGCGCTGGGAAGTCGTGGCGTGAGCGGCCGGCCTTATCTTTCCTGACGCCTAATCCGACGTCCCCACCACGTTCTGGTCGTAATCGATCAGCGAGCCGGTGATGACGCCTGATTGCGGGCTCGTTAGATAGCAGACGAGGTCCGCAAGCTGGTCCGGCTTGACCAATTGGCCCATGGGCGACGCGGCTTCCGCCTGAGCCAGCCAGTCGTTGGGCGCGGCGTGCCACTTCTTCTGCACCTCGTCTTCCCCCGGCGTATCCATCCAGCCCGGCAGCACCGCGTTGCAGCGGATGCGATTGCCGCGGTGGGCATAGGCGACGTTCTTCGTCAGCGTCGCCAGCGCGCCCTTGGAGGAGGAATACGGCGCGAGAAAGGGCTGGCCGCCATGGCCGGACATGGACAGCACGTTGACGATCGAGCCCGGCTGGCCGGCGTCGATGAGCGCCTTCACCACGCCCTGCATCAGGAAGAACGGCCCGCGCACATTGATGGCGAAAAGCCGGTCGAAGACTTCCGGCGTCGTGTCGAGGATCGACCCCCGCTCGGACGAACCGGCGGCGTTGACGAGCGCGTTGATCGTGCCGAAAGCGCCAAGCGACGCCTCGACCACCCGCCGGCAATCCTCGACCCGGCCCAGATCGGCGGAAACGAAGCGGACGTCCGCGCCGGAAGCCGATAGTTCGGCCACGGCCTTGCGGCCCTTTTCCTCCGAACGCCCGACCAGCACCAGCTTGCGGCAGCCTTCGGCGACCAGCCTCCTTGCGATGGCGAAGCCGATCCCCTGCCCGCCTCCGGTGACGATGGCTCGCGCACCCTCGTTGCGCCGGGCGAAATCCGCCGCGCTCACAGGTCGAACTCCGACATCTTCACCGTGCGGCCTTCGCGGACCGAACGGAGTGCTGCTTCCGCCATGGCGAGCGCGATCAGCCCGTCCTCGCCGCTCGGATGTGCCTTGCGCCCTTTCTCGACCGCTTCGATGAAGCCCGCGATCTCGTTGGCGTAGGCTTCCGTGTAGCGGGTCATGAAGAAATCATGCAGCGGCGGGCGGGTATAACCGTTGCCGTTGGCGATCTCGATCGAGACCGGGCGCTGGTTCTCCGCCGCCACCATGCCTTTGGAGCCGTGAACCTCGATGCGCTGGTCGTAGCCATAGGTGGCGCGGCGCGAATTGGAGATCGTGCAGTGCCGGCCGTCCCTGGTCGTGATGATGACGCTGACCGAATCATAGTCGCCGAGCTTGCCGATCTGCTTGTCGACCAGCACCGAGGCCTGCGCCGTCACCGTCGCCGCCTCCTCGCCGAGCAGGAAGCGCGCCATGTCGAAATCGTGGATGGTCATGTCCTTGAAGATGCCGCCCGAGCGCGTGATGTATTCGGCCGGCGGCGCGCCTGGATCGCGCGAGACGATCTGCACCATCTCCACCTTGCCGACCGCGCCGTCGTCGATCGCCTTGCGCACGGCTGCGAAATGCGGGTCGAAGCGGCGGTTGAAGCCGACCATCAGCGTCGCCTTCGTCTCCTTCACCACCGTCATGCAGGTTTTCACGCGGCCGATATCGAGGTCGATCGGCTTTTCGCAGAAGATCGCCTTGCCGGCGCGTGCGAAGCGCTCGATCAGGTCGGCATGGGTATCGGTCGGCGTACAGATGACGACCGCGTCGATGTCGCCGGATTTCTCGATCGCATCGATCGTGCACACCTGTGCACCATAGGCCGAGGCAAGATTGGAGGCGGCCTTCTCGACCGCATCCGCCACCGCGGCGAGTTTTGCCACCGGATTGGCGGCGATTGCCTTTGCATGAACCTTGCCGATGCGTCCCGCGCCCAGCAGCCCGAATCTCACTGTCATTTGATTTTCCTACTGTGAAAGCTGGCCATGCGGCAGCGCACGCTGCGGCGCATGGAACATAAGAGGCTATACCGTACCTCCGAGTTCCTCGGAAAGGTCCTGCAATTCCTTGTCACCAGCCATCTTCGTTTGCAGTTCGTCCAGGCCGATCTCCGTCTTGGCGAAGGTGCCCAGCGTACGGCCGCGATTGAGGATCGTGAACCTGTCGCCGACGGCGTAGGCGTGGCGGACATTATGCGTGATGAAGATGACGCCGAGCCCCTTTGCCCGGACCTGGCGGATGAATTTCAGCACCATCGAGGTCTGCGCCACGCCGAGCGCGGAGGTCGGCTCGTCGAGGATCAGCACCTTGGCGCCGAAATAGACGGCGCGCGCGATCGCCACGCATTGCCGCTCGCCGCCTGAAAGCGTGCCTACCGCCTGCTCGGGATCGCGCACGTCGATGCCGATCCGGCGCATTTCCTGGCGCGCAATTTTGTTGGCGAAATCCATGTCCATGAAGGACATCGGCCCGACCCTCTTCACCGGCTCGCGGCCCATGAAGAAATTGCGGGTGATGGACAGAAGCGGGATCATCGCCAGATCCTGGAAGACGGTGGCGATGCCGGCGTCCAGCGCCTCGCGCGGGCTGGAGAAGGTGACCGGCTTGCCGTCGACGACGAAATCGCCGCCGGTCGGCTTGTGCACGCCCGACAGCGTCTTGATCAGCGTCGACTTGCCGGCGCCGTTGTCGCCCAGAAGACAGTGCACCTCGCCTGCGCTGACGGTGAGCGAAACGCCGGCGAGCGCGACCACGGGGCCGAAATGCTTGGTCAGTTCACGCACCTCGATCAACGAGCGGCCCCAGCCTTCCGGCCTGGCCTCCTCGCGAGGGGAAACGGCTTGCATTGCGGTAGCCATCAGCGTTCTCCCGTCACGCGGCGGCGGATCGAGCTGTTGAACAGGACTGCGATCAAAAGCATCGCGCCCAGGAACACCTGGAACCAGTCGCTCGGGGCCCCGGCAAAGAGAATGCCCTGCTGCACGACGCCGAAGATCAGCGCGCCGAGGCAGGCGCCGATTACCGAACCGTAGCCCCCGGTCAAAAGGCAGCCGCCGATGACGGCCGCGATGATGGCCTCGAACTCCTTCAGGAGGCCGCGGTCGGCGGCCGCCGAGCCGAATTCGAACACCTGGCAGGCTGCGAAGACGGTGGCGCAGAAGGCGGTCGCCATGAACAGCGATATTTTTACCGCGCTGACCGGCACGCCGACATTGCGGGCCGCGTTGGCGTCGCCGCCGGACGCGAATATCCAGTTGCCGATCCGCGTCTTGGTCAGGACGATGTGACCGACGATGGCAATGACGAAGGCCCAGACGATCAGCATCGGAATGCCGGGAACCGCCGGCGCGCCGTTCGGCAGCTTGTTGATGATGCCGGTATCGGCCAGCCACTGGAAGAAGCCGGGGAACAGCTTGGCGGAGAACAGCGAGGCCACGAAGCTGTTGTCGGAATATTCCTTCAGGCCGCTTACGATGGTGCGGTTGGTGAAGAGGATGGAGAGCGCGATCGTCAGACCGCGCAATATATAGAGCGACGCCAGCGTCACGATGAAGGAAGGCAGTCGCGTGCGCACGATGATGTAGCCGTTGAGCGCGCCGATCGCCATCGCCACGACGAAGGCGAGGATGACGCTGACCCCGATCGGTACACCGAAATAGATCGTCGGGATTGCGATCATCATGCCGCTGAAGCCGATCATCGATCCGACCGAAAGATCGAACTCGCCGCCGATCATCAAAAGCGCGGCACCCGAGCCGATGATCATGAGCTGCGCCGTGACGGTCATCCAGCTGAGGATGCCGTCGGAAGCGAACATGCCGGTATCTCCGGCCGTGAAGGCGAAGAAGATGAAGACCAGGACCACGCCGGCAAGAGCGCCGGAATCCGGCCGCGTCATCAGCCGCTGGTACCAGGACTGGCGGCCCAGCCGTTCATCGACGACATCGACAATCGGTGTCACGGGCGGCGGCGCAGGCGTTCCGGGATCGGATCGTTCGGCCATTTCTCACCTCGCATATCGTGCCCGGACGCGGGGCATAGCGGCCGCCCGTCCGTCGAGGAAGGGAAAGGCGGGCCCGTTGTCGGGGCCCGCCGGTCGAAGCCTCAGCGATACTCGCCGGCCAGTTTCTCGACCAGTTCGATATTCTTCTTGGTCACGAAGCCCGGCCCGGTATTGACGTTGTTTGCGGGCATCACGCCGTAGCGGACATATTGCGTGAGGAACACGATCGGCAGGTAGCCCTGCAGATAGGGCTGCTGGTCGATCGCCGCGTCCATGGTGCCGTCCTTGATCGCCTTGGAAATGTCGGCGTCGAGGTCGAACGAGATGACGCTCTTGAACTTCGAGCGGGAACCGGTGTCGCGGAGATACTTGATCGTCGGGTCCGCCGAGTTCGGCCCAAGGGTTATGATGCCGTTCGTATCGGGATGGCTGGCGAGGAACGCCTTGACCTTGTTGTAGATTCCGGTCGGGTCGATGCCTGAATCGACCATCTGGTCGCCCAGCTTGACACCGAGGCCGTCGGCATAGCCCTGGCAGCGCTGAACCGAGGCGGGGTTGGTGATGTAGTGGTTGACGCAGATGAAGTGGGTTACGCCGGCCGCCTTGGCCCGCTCGCCCGCGCCCTTGCCGGCGTCGTATTCGGGCTGGCCGATATGCATCATCGCGCCAAGCTCCTTGGACTGCTCGGCGGTGCCCGAATTCACCGTGATGACCGGAATGCCCTTGGCCACCGCGCCCTGGATGGCCGATTGCAGCACGTCGAAATCGGCGATCGTCGTTACAAGCCCGTTCGGGTTGGAAGCGGTCGCCTGCTGGATGATACGCGCCATGTCGGCGATGTCGCCGGTCGGCGGATTGCGGTACTCGACCTTCACGCCCTCGTCGTGCTCGGCGTTCTTGATCGCGTTCTTGATGACGTTCCACCATGAATCCGAATCCGGCGCATGGCTGACGAAGACGAAACGCTCATTGTCGGCAAGCGCGGAAGAAGCGGTCGTCGCCACCCCCACCACCATCGCCGCGGCCATGAGCGCGCCGCGCAACAAAGCAGATTTCATCGGTAATCCTCCCTTGAATACACTCAGATACGGCATCTTACGCCCGCCTCGCGGCGCGGCAAGTTGCGTTCCTCCCAATTCAGCGAAGAATGGAATTTTTGTACCATTCTTGTAATTGGATGGAATATTAATTCCATTTTAGTTCGGACCTGTCAAGTGCGATGATGCGTGGAAACGCTCCGACGAGGGGGCTGACGGGCGTGACAAACGGCGACGGCTTTACGGCCTGGCCCCCTATGCCTGCTCATCAAGAGGAAGAGGTCTGTCGCTCTCCTCGTTCGCCGCCTGTGCGCGGCGCAAGCGATCGGCGGTTATCTGGCAGAGATTCTGCCACATTCCGTGAATGGCGTCGGCCTTTGCCGCCGACGAAGAATCCGCTCCCTGGCCGTCCAGCACCGAGGCGATGCGGTCGAAATTCGCCGCGCACCGCCGAACCGAAGCGTCGATCTCCGACGCCTGTTGCGGCGTCAGGCCGCCTGCGGCCAGCGCCACCAGCACGTTCTGCGACATCTGCCTTGCAAGGCTGGCCTGCTTCGTCAGCGCCTCACCCCAGTCGATTACCATCCCAGGTACCCCACTGCGCTCGCGCCGGTTGTATCATTGCCGGATTTGCAAGGAAACTTCCTTGTATCTGGAGCGCCGGCATGTCCTCCGTACAAGCTGCTGAGTTTTTGGTCTTATTTGTGGCTTGGACCACTCCAGCCTCTCAAGCTGCCGCAATCACCCCGCAAGCGGCATGATTGCAGTCCTCGTGCGTGTCCCTATATTCGCGCGATGATACCGATCTCCGTCCTCGACCTGTCGCCCGTCCCGCAAGATTCCAATGCGGCGCAATCCCTCAAGAACACGCTCGACCTCGCCCGGCACGCCGAGAAGCTGGGCTACCGGCGCTACTGGCTGGCCGAGCATCACAACATGACAGGCATCGCCAGCGCCGCAACCGCCGTCGTCATCGGCCATGTCGCGGCCGGAACCTCGACCATCCGGGTCGGGGCCGGTGGGATCATGCTGCCCAACCACGCGCCGCTGATGGTGGCGGAAGCGTTCGGCACGCTGGCGTCGCTATTTCCCGGCCGCATCGATCTCGGCCTCGGCCGCGCGCCGGGCACCGATCAACTGACGGCGCGGGCGTTGCGCCGCAACCTCAATTCCGATGCCGACGCCTTCCCGCAGGACGTGGTCGAATTGATGGGCTATTTCCGGCCCGTGGAAGAGGGGCAGCGGGTGCGCGCAGTACCTGGCGCCGGTCTCGACGTCCCGATCTGGATCCTCGGCTCCAGCCTGTTTGGCGCCCAGTTGGCCGCCATGCTCGGCCTGCCCTACGCTTTTGCCTCGCATTTCGCGCCGGCCGAGATGGAACGCGCGGTGGCAATATACCGCGAACGCTTCCAGCCGTCCGAACAGCTTCAAAAGCCGCATGTCATGCTCGGCCTCAACGTCTTCGCCGCCGAGACCGACGAGGCGGCGCGGCTGCTTTTGACCTCGCAGCAGCAGGCCTTCGTCAATCTGCGCAGCGGCCGCCCCGGCCAGCTTCCGCCGCCGGTCGCCGGCTATTACGAAACGCTCGAGCCGATGGCCAGGGCGATGATCGACCAGGCGCTTTCCTGCACGGTGGCCGGGTCACCGGAAACGGTGGGGCGCGGCATCGAGGCGTTCGCGGAGGCGACCGGCGCGGACGAGATCATGGTCACCGGCCAGATCTTCGACCACCATGCGCGCCTCCGTTCCTTCGAGATCGCGGCGGACGCGATACGGGAAGCCGCTGACGCCGCCTGACGCCTCGTTTGCTTTGCGCATTCGCCCATTGTACGGCATGTTGCGTTCCCGGCGCGCCGCGCCGCAGATTCGCGCAGGAGCCGTTCGATGCGAGGAGCACATTCGCCGATGAGGTCCGTTGGGATGAGGGCCGGCGGATTGGGGGCCGGCGGATTGGGGTTGTGTGCGGGCAGGATCGCCATGCTTGCCGCCTCTGCTGCGGCGCTCGTCTCGCTCGCCGCCTGCGCCGACATGGTCGGCAACACGAACCGCGAGGTCGTCAATTCGACGCAGTTCGACACTGTCGCGTGCAAGGACTTGATATCCCAGCGCAACGCGCTGGTCGCGCGCTACGGCTCACCGGATGCCCTGCCCGAAGGACAAAAGCCCGGCGAGCGGCCCTATCTGAAGCACGAGCCGCTCGGCATGTTCCTTGCGCCGGATTTCCGCGACAAGAACCAGCTTGAGACGCGCAAGGCGCTCGGACGCATCGACGCCATGAACCATTCTATCGAACGGCGGCAGTGCGAGGGAGCGCCCAAAGGCAAGAAAAAGCCGGGCTTGGGCTGACCGTCGACGCGCCGCCGCTCACTTGATCCGGTAGAACTCCGCCGCCGTCCCGCCGAAGACCCTGTCGAACGCGGGGCCGGCACCCACGATATCCTCGGCCGCGTCGCGCCAGCCTTCATAGGTTCCAGCCATTTCCAGCACCGGCCAGTCCGACCCCCACATGACGCGCTCCGGCCCGAACACCGAAAGCACGTGCCCGGCATAGGGGCGCAGCGTTTGCGTCGTCCAGCCGGGCTTCGCCTCGGTCGCCAGCCCCGACAGCTTGCAGAAAACCGGCGTCTGCCGCGCGATCTTTTCCATGCCGGCCGCCCAATCGTCGAAACGGCCCTCGCGGATCACCGGCTTCATGCAATGGTCGACCACCATGCGCATCGACGGATAACGGTCGAACAGGCGCAGGAAATTGTCGAGATGGATCGGATAGCCGAGCGCGTCGAAGGTCAGGTCGAGATCGACCAGCGCCTCGTAACCCCATTGCACGTCCGGGCGGTGCATCCAGTCGGGATCGGCGATGTCCTGGATCATCGGCCGCACGCCGGAGAATTTCGGATGTTTCGCCAGCCGTTCCAGATGCCGGCGATGTTCCCGCTTCTCGAAATCGACCCAACCGACCACTTTGCCGACAAAGGGCGTAGCATCGGCCAGCCCAAGCATATACTCGGTTTCCTCGACACTCGGCGCGGCCTGCACCAAAACGGTGCGGTCGATGCCGAAGCGCTTCAGATGCGGCTCAAGCTCCGGCGGCAGGACGGTGCGCAGGATCGGGGCGTCCGGCGGCAGCGACGCCATCCAGCCATAATCGCCGCGCGCCATGTTCCAGAAATGCTGGTGGGCATCGATGCGCATCACTGATTTCTCCTCGGATCGAAGTTCGACCCCCCACTCCGATCAGCTTCGCTGACCACCTCTCCCCCGCTCGACGGGGGAGAGGAAGCGCCGGCCGCAAGGCTTGGCTCCCTTCCTCTACCCCACGAAGGTGGGGGAGAGGTGGCGCGCGAAAGCGCGACGGAGTGGGGGCATTCGCAAGGGAGGCGGGGCTAGCGACACGACTTTCAACTACGCCGGCACCGGCGCATCCGCCCGCATCAGGCCGGCGGCTTTCAAATCCGCCCAGAGTGCTGCGGGAATGGTCGCGGCAAGCGTCTCCATGTTGAGCGCCACCTCGTTGGCTCGCGCGGCGCCGGGGATGACGCAGGCGACGACCGGATGGACGAGCGGGAAGCGCAGCGCCGCCTGCACCAGCTTGACGCCGTGCTTCTTGCAGACCGCCTCGATCTTCGCCACCCGGTCGAGGATTTCCGGCGGAGCGGGATCGTAGTTGAAGAATGCGCCAGGCTTCGGCCCGGTCGCGAGGATGCCGGAATTGTAGGCTCCGCCGATGACGACGCCGATGCCACGCTTCTGGAGCAGCGGCAGGCAGGTCTCAAGTGATTCCTGTTCGAGCAGCGTATAGCGGCCGGCGAGCAAAAAGAGGTCGAAATCGCCCTGCTCGGCCAGCGCCTGGCAGGCCTGCCATTCGTTGATGCCGGCGCCGATCGCCTTGACCGAGCCTTCCTCGCGCAGCTTCAGAAGCGCCTTGTAGCCGCCGCCGATGAATTCGGCGACGTACCGGTCGGCAGCCTCCTGGCTGCCATGCGTGAAGACATCGAGGTCGTGGCCGTAAAGGATATCGATGCGGTCGATGCCGAGCCGTTCCAGCGAATCCTCTACAGAGCGCATGATACCGTCATAGGAATAGTCGAAGATCTCGCGGCGCGTCGGCGTGTCGAAGAATTTTCCTACCCCTGCCCGCTCCTCCGGCCGGCAAAGGCCCAGCCGGCGTCCCACCTTGGTGGAAAGCACATATGAGTCGCGCTTCTTGCCGCGCAGGAAATGGTTGAGGCGCGTTTCGGCAAGGCCAAGCCCGTAGAACGGCGCGGTATCGAAATAGCGGATGCCGGAATCCCATGCCGCATTCATCGTCGCCTGCGCCTCGTCCTCCGTATAGGCGCGATAGAGATTGCCTATCGAGGCGGAGCCGAAGCCGAGTTCGGTAAAAGCGATGTCGTTGCCCGAAGGCGTTCTAAACGTTTTGGTCTTCATGTGGATTCCAGGCTCCTTGCCTTGCCCGCGCTCGACGCGCAGCGCCGAAACAGGCTACATTTTCAGTCGGAGACTATCTACATGTCTCCTGAAAGACTACTTATCAGCTATATCCCTTGGCTTTCGAACCGAAAAGCCTGATCGACCCGGACCCACGCCATGAACATCGCCGCCCAGCTTCCCAAAACGCTTCGCCTCTCCAACGAGGACAATGTGATCGTCGCCGCCAGCCGCATCGAGAGCGGAGCCGATGTCGGCGGCGGGGTGGTGACGCGGGCGCGCATACCTTTCGGCCACAAGATCGCCGTCGTCCGCATCGCCGAGGGCGAACCGATCCGCAAGTTCGGCCAGATCATCGGTTTCGCCAAGACCACGATCGAGCCCGGCGACTGGGTGCACGAACACAATGTCTACATGCATGATTTCGAGCGCGACTACCGCTTCGCCGAGGAGGCGCGGCCGGAAGCGGTCCTGCCGATTTCCGAGCAGGCGACCTTCCAGGGCTATCTGAGGGCGAACGGCCGCGCCGGCACCCGCAACTATATCGGCATCCTGACCAGCGTGAACTGCTCGACCACCGTGGCGGGCTTCATCGCCAAGGAGATCGAGCGCTCGGGCATCCTCGACGACTATCCCAACATCGACGGCATCGTGGCGCTGAAGCAGGCGAACGGCTGTGTCATCGACTATCGCGGCGTCATCTTCGACACGCTGAAGAAGACGACCTGGGGCTACGCAACCAATCCCAATATGGGCGGCGTGGTCATGGTCGGCCTCGGCTGCGAGGGTTTCCAGATCCCGCACTTCAAGGAAGCCTATGGCGTGACCGAGAGCGAGACCTTCCGCACGATGACGATCCAGGAAATCGGCGGCACCAGGAAGACGGTCGAACGCGGCGTCGAATTCGTGAAGGAGATGCTGCCGACCGTCAACGCCGTCCATCGCGAGCCCCTGCCCGCTTCGCTCCTGACGCTCGCGCTCCAGTGCGGCGGCTCGGACGGCTATTCCGGCATCACCGCCAACCCGGCGCTCGGAATGGCCGCCGATATTCTGGTGAAGAACGGCGGCACGGCGATCCTGTCGGAGACACCGGAAATCTACGGCGCGGAGCACCTGTTGACCCGCCGTGCGAAAAACCGCGAGGTCGGCGAGAAGCTGGTCGAGATCATCCATTGGTGGGAGGACTATACGGCCCGCAACCAGATGGAGATGAACAACAATCCCTCGCCCGGCAACAAGCTCGGCGGGCTGACGACCATCCTCGAAAAGTCGCTTGGCGCGGCGGCCAAGGGCGGTTCCACCACGCTCAACGCCGTCTATCACTATGCCGACCAGGTCAACGAAAAGGGGTTCGTCTTCATGGATACGCCGGGCTACGACCCGGTCTCGGCGACGGGCCAGGTGGCGGGCGGCGCCAATATCCTCTGCTTCACCACCGGACGGGGCTCCGCCTACGGCAACAAGCCGACGCCTTCGATCAAGCTCGCGACCAACACACCGATGTACGAGCGCATGAAGGACGACATGGACATCAATTGCGGCGACATCCTCGACGGGGTGACGCTGGAGGAGAAAGGACGGGAGATTTTTGGCGAAATCCTCGCCGTTGCTTCCGGCAAGCACACCAAATCGGAAGAACTCGGCTATGGCGACAACGAATTCGTGCCATGGCAGATCGGCGCGACGATGTAGGCCGGCATGGGAGGAAAGCAGCGCCGGGTCTGGTGGGGGGATTTCCGGGCCCCGGAATTCGAGAACATCGATGCCGAAGCGGTGATCGCGGTAGTGCCGCTTGCCGCGATCGAGCAGCACGGACCGCATCTGCCGGTTTCCACCGACATGGCGATCATGGAAGGCATGCTGGCGGAGACGATCGCCCTCCTGCCCTCCGACCTCGATGTCCGCATCCTGCCGGTGCAGGCGGTCGGCAAATCCAACGAGCATATTTTCCAGCCCGGCACGCTGACGCTTCCGCCCTCGATGCTGATCGAGGCATGGACGGAGCTTGGCGCGTCTGTTGCCCGTACGGGCATCCGCAAGATCGTCTTCGTCAATTCGCATGGCGGCAACGAGGAGGTGCTGGGCATCGTCACCCGCGAGCTTCGCGTGCGCCACGCCATGTTGGCTGTGAAGACCAGTTGGGAGCGTTTTGGCCGGCCGGAAGGCCTGTTCTCGCCGGAAGAAGAGCGCTACGGCATCCATGGCGGCGATGTGGAAACATCGCTGATGCTGCATTTCCGGCCGGAACTGGTCGACATGGCGAAAGCGGAGAATTTTCCTTCCCGCGTTGTCGAGGCTGAGCGGGAATTCGATCTCCTGCGCCAGACCGGCAGGCACGCCTTCGCCTGGGTCGCTGGCGACCTCAACCTGCATGGCGTGGTCGGCAATGCAGCGGCTGCGACCGCCGACAAGGGCCGCGCCACAGCGAAATTCCAGGCGGAAGGCTTTGTCCGCCTGCTTCGCAATATCAGGAATGCGAAGCTAAGGGACTGGATATCCTGAGCGCCGCGACCGTCCGCCGAACCTAAAAAATGCCGTTTCTTCAGCCGACGGAGGGAACGCGGCCCTTAATCGCGTTGGCGCGCGCTTCATAGCTTATCCGGCCGCCGGCATCCGCCGGCAGGCTTGCGCGCACGCGCTCCCTCAGACGTCCCACCTCATCGGCGGGCAGCGACGCAAGCAGCGAGCGGCTCGTCCCGATGCTGGTCGTGGTCGACCAGAACTGGTCGAAATCGTCGAAACTGCGGCTCACCGTGATTTCCGTGGTCTCCACGCCGTCCAGACCGGCGTCCAGCCATGCCTGCCGGAGCGCGTCCATTCGCGAGACGCCGACGCTCGGCGGCCGAATCGGGTTGAGACCGGCGGCGCGCAGTTCGGCCTGTATAGGTTCCATCGGGAAGCCTCCGCCGAGCATGTCCCACAAATAAGCCGAAACGGAACCGCCCGGCCGCACCACGCGGACCATCTCCGCCACGCCGCGCGCAGGCGTGGGCACGAAGAACAACACAAGCGCCATGACGGCGGCATCGAAACTGTTGTCTTCGAAGGGCAATTCCATGGCGTCGCCCTTGTGGAATTCGACCTTTCCGGATGTGATCCGCCGCCGCGCATAGGCCAATTGTCCATCCGACGGGTCGATGGCCTGGATATCGGCGGGGGCGCAGCGCTTCACAAGAAGCTCGGTGAAGGCACCATTGCCGCAACCCACGTCGGCCCAGCGCCAGTCCGGCGGCGGCGCGAGCCAGTCGAGGAAGGCCGCGCCAACCAATTGGCTCCAGACGCCCATCATCCGCTCATAGGCGGATCCATCGTCAAAGCGGATTTGATCGGCCATAGAAGGCCCTCCCTTCAGGGATACAGACTCCGTCCCCGAACATCGTGAATTACCCCGCCACCAGCATCGTCAGCGTCTCGGCGATCAGCGCCGGCCGGTCGCCCCCTTCTATATCGATGGTCTGGCGCTGCTTCATGAGATACTGGCCGAGCGCCTTCTTCTCGAAGGAGAGAAGGTGCGAATGCAGCCTGACCCGCGAACCGACCTTGACCGGCGTCAGGAAGCGCACCTTGTCGAGGCCGTAATTGATCGAAGCGGCCACGCCCTCCGGCGCGGCGCCGATTTCATAGGCCATCACCGGGATCAGCGCCAGCGTCAGATAGCCGTGCGCCACGGGCGCGCCGAACGGGCTCTCGCGGCGGGCGCGGCCGACATCGACATGGATCCATTGGCGGTCGCCGGTGCATTCGGCGAAAAGATCGATCATGGTCTGGTCGACCTCGATCCAGTTCGACACGCCGAGATCGGTGCCCACAAGCGCCGCCATGTCCTCGAAGCCGCGGCCGGGCGTGAACCGCATCTCGCCGCCGCCGTTCATGCCCGCGCGCCCATCGCTTTCAACGCCTCTTCGCGCAAATCCTTCCTCAGCACCTTGCCGACATTGGTGTGCGGGAGGCTGTCGCGGAACTCGATATGCTTCGGCCGCTTGTAACCGGTCAAATTCTCCTTGCAGTATTTGGCGATGTCCTCGCTGGTCACCTTCGGGTCGCGTCGCACGACGAACAGCATCACCGCCTCGCCGGAATGTTCGTCCGGCACGCCGATCACGGCGGCTTCCGTCACGCCTGGATGCGCGGCGACGATCGCCTCGATCTCGTTCGGGTAGACGTTGAAGCCGGAGACGACGATCATGTCCTTCTTGCGATCGATCAGTTTTATATAGCCGCGCTCGTCCATGGTGCCGATGTCGCCGGACTTGAAATAGCCGTCTTGCGTCATGGCCTTGGCGGTCTCGTCGGGCCGCTGCCAGTATCCTTCCATCACCTGCGGTCCCTTGATGGCGATCTCGCCGGGCTCTCCGAGCGGCACGTCGTTGCCGGCATCGTCGATGATGCGGATGTCGACGTTCGGCAGCGGCAGGCCGATGGTGCCGCTATAGGCTTCGGCATCGATCGGATTACAGGTGACACCCGACGAGGTCTCGGAAAGGCCGTAGCCTTCCACGATCGGGCAGCCGGTGACGGCGAGCCATTTCTGCGCCACCGCCTCCTGCACCGCCATGCCGCCGCCATTGGCGATCCGAAGCTGCGAGAAGTCGATCTTCCTGAAGTCGGGATTGTCGGCGAGCGCGTTGAAGAGCGTATTGACCGCCGGAATGGCGTGGAACCGGTATTTCGCCATCTCCTTCACGGTCGCCGGAATATCGCGCGGGTTCGGGATCAGCACGTTCAGTCCGCCGGCGCGCAGCGCCAAGAGCGCGCAGCTTATGAAGGCGAAGACGTGATAGAGCGGCAGCGCGCAGATGAAGGTGAGCTGGCCCGAGATCGGCCGGCGCTCCAGAGCCGGCATCATCCAGGCTTCCGACGCCAGAAGATTGGCGATGATCGTGCGGTGGAGCAGCACCGCGCCCTTGGAAACGCCGGTGGTGCCGCCCGTATATTGCAGCACGGCCACGTCGTCGGGGCGGATTTCCGGCTTTTCCAATGCCCGGCCTTGCCCCTTGGCGACCGCCGCGTTGAAGCGGACGGCTCCCGGAAGCGAGAAGGCGGGCACCGCCTTCTTCACCAGGCGCAAAACGAAATTCACGACCGCGCCCTTTGGGAAACCGAGCAGATCGCCGACGCTGGCCAGCACGACGTGCTTCACCGCCGTCTCGCGGATGACCTTGTCCAGCGTGTGGGCGAAATTCTCCAGGATGATGATGGCGCTTGCGCCGGAATCCTTGAGTTGGTGCGCAAGTTCGCGGGCCGTATAGAGCGGGTTGACGTTGACCACGATGAAGCCGGCCCTGAGCACGGCCGCCACCGCGACCGGATATTGCAGGACGTTCGGCATCATGATCGCGACCCGGTCGTTCCGCTTCAGGCCGAGGCCCTGCAGATAGGCGCCGAACGCGGCCGAAAGCCGGTCGATGTCGCCATAGGTCATGGCCTTGTCCATCAGGACATAAGCCTTTTCATCCCGGTATTTCGCGAAGCTTTCCTCAAGCAGGGCGACGACGGATTTGTATTGGCCGAAATCGATATCGGCCGGCACACCCGCCGGATAGGATTTGACCCAGATGCGATCCACGCCTTCCGCCCTGCTCAATCACCCGCGCCGCACAGCGGGCTTCACCGATTCCCTACAATGCCACGAAGCGCCGGCAAAGCAACGGCGCGGCGCGGCTCCTATCCAGGGTGGTTCAATTCACCGGATGGATAGAGTTTCGAAAAGCGGGTTTTGAAGCATCATCCCACGCCCATAAATTGAATTGCCCTGTCCCCGATATCCACACCCCTCGCCCACAAGATGTTGCGTCATGCGAATGTCGTAAAACGAGTCCTTGACGGCTTCGAGCGAGTCGCTTCTTATTGGCCATGCGCTGCTGTTCGCGGTGCGGCCGGAGAGTTTCGAGCCCGGTCTTTTTCCAGATTTCGATGCGTTTTCGGACATTCCACCAGTCGTTGGAATGCGCGGAAGAGTGCGGTTTACGGGTCGTTCCGGGGTCGTTAGCCGGACTGGTAAAATTCATGGTTAACACTATATTTAGTGTTTGCATCGAAACTCGGCACTAGATACGGTTCAATTCCTGTCCGGGGAGTCGGGACGGGAAAGAGTTCCAGAAGAACCCGCAGCGGGTTCACGCCAGCGCGCAAAGGCCGGGTTCGGCCTTCGGATGCAAGATGGCGGGCGGCTGCGAGACATGAAGAGCCGGCCGTTTTCCGAATGGCCGGGGTGGCGGGATTGCGCTTGTCGAATTGGGCAGAAATCGCCCTCCAAAAGCGCTATATATTGACGAGGAAAAGGGACCACGAAAATGCGCATCGAGCGGCGTTTCACCAAGGCTTCACAGTCTGCCCCCCAGGCGCGCTACGCGGAGATCGAATTCCGCAAGGCGGTGAGCGAAATCAGGAACCCGGACGGCTCGATCGTCTTCCGGCTGGCCGACATCGACGTGCCGGCGCAGTTCTCCCAGGTGGCGACCGACGTCCTGGCGCAGAAATATTTTCGCAAGGCCGGCGTGCCCGCACGGCTGAAGAAGGTCGAGGAGACCTCCGTCCCCTCCTTCCTGTGGCGATCGGTGGCCGACGAGGCGGAGCTTGCCAAGCTGCCGGAAAACGAGCGCTACAGCTCGGAAACCGACGCCCGCCAGGTCTTTGACCGGCTGGCCGGCACATGGACCTATTGGGGCTGGAAGGGCGGCTATTTCGCTTCCGAGGAAGACGCGCTCGCCTTCCGCGACGAGCTTGCCTACATGCTCGCCACCCAGCGCGTCGCGCCGAACTCGCCGCAATGGTTCAACACCGGCCTCCACTGGGCCTACGGCATCGACGGGCCGAGCCAGGGTCATTTCCATGTCGACCCCTTCACCGGCAAGCTCACCAAATCGAAATCCGCCTATGAGCACCCGCAGCCGCATGCCTGCTTCATCCAGTCCGTCGGTGACGACCTCGTCAACGAGGGCGGCATCATGGACCTTTGGGTGCGCGAGGCGCGGCTGTTCAAATACGGCTCCGGCACCGGTTCCAACTTTTCCATGCTGCGCGGCGAAGGCGAGCGGCTTTCGGGCGGCGGCAAGTCGTCGGGCCTGATGAGCTTCCTCAAGATCGGCGACCGCGCCGCCGGCGCCATCAAGTCCGGAGGAACGACCAGAAGGGCAGCCAAGATGGTGGTGGTCGACATCGACCATCCCGACATCGAGCAATATATCGACTGGAAGGTGAACGAGGAGCAGAAGGTCGCGGCCCTCGTCACCGGCTCCAAGATCGTCAAGAGGCATCTCGCCGAGATCATGAAGGCCTGCGTCAATTGCGAAGGCCATGACGACGATTGCTTCGACCCCTCGCTGAACACCGCCCTGAAGCGCGCCATCCGCGCCGCCAAGCGCGACGCCGTGCCGGAGAACTACGTCAAGCGCGTCATCCAGTTCGCCAGGCAGGGTTACACCCGGATCGAGTTCAAGACCTACGACACGGACTGGGATTCGGAAGCCTATCTCACCGTTTCCGGCCAGAACTCCAACAACTCCGTCTCGCTCAAGGAGGACTTCCTGCACGCGGTCGAGAATGACGGCGGCTGGAACCTCGTCAACCGCATCAACGGCAAGGTGGCCAAGACGCTGAAGGCGCGCGATCTGTGGGAAAAAATCGGCTACGCCGCCTGGGCGTCCGCCGATCCGGGCCTGCACTTCAACACGACGATGAACGACTGGCACACTTCGCCCGCCGCCGGCCCGATCCGCGCGTCGAACCCGTGCTCGGAATACATGTTCCTCGACGACACGGCCTGCAACCTCGCCTCGATCAACCTGCTGCCCTACCGCAACGCCGACGGCACGATCGATATCGCGGCCTATGAGCACTCTGTGCGCCTGTGGACCATCGTGCTCGAGATTTCCGTCATGATGGCGCAGTTCCCGTCTAAGGAGATCGCGCGTCTTTCCTACGAATACCGCACGCTCGGCCTCGGCTACGCGAATATCGGCGGTCTCCTGATGACCTCCGGCATCCCCTACGATTCGGACGCGGGCCGCGGCATCTGCGCCTCGCTGACGGCTATCATGACCGGCACGGCCTATGCGACCTCGGCCGAGATGGCCGCCGAACTCGGCGCTTTCCAGGACTATGACCGCAACGCCGAGAACATGCTGCGCGTCATGCGCAACCACCGCCGCGCCGCCTATGGCGACCATGACGGCTACGAGAAGCTGTCGGTCAATCCGGTGCCGCTCAATGCCGGCCATGTCTGGCAAAAGGAACTGGTTGAGCACGCCCGCGCCGCGTGGGACCGCGCCATAGAGCTTGGCGAGGAGCACGGCTTCCGCAACGCGCAGGCCACCGTGATTGCGCCCACCGGCACGATCGGGCTGGTGATGGATTGCGACACGACCGGCATCGAGCCCGACTTCGCGCTCGTAAAATTCAAGAAGCTCGCCGGCGGCGGCTATTTCAAGATCATCAACCGCGCCGTGCCGGAGGCGCTGCGCTCTCTCGGCTACGGCGAGGCGCAGATCGCCGAGATCGAGGCCTATGCGGTCGGCCACGGCAATTTGAACCAGGCGCCTGCCGTCAATCCCGGTTCGCTGCGCGCAAAAGGTTTCACCGACGAGAAGATCGCCGCGCTGAACGCCGCGCTGAAACAGGCCTTCGACATCAAGTTCGTCTTCAACAAATGGACGCTGGGCGAGGATTTCTGCAAGGAAACGCTCGGCTTCACCGACGAGCAGTTGAACGACCTCTCCTTCGAGATACTGCCGGCGCTCGGCTTCTCGAAGAAGGAGATCGAGGCGGCCAACATCCACATCTGCGGGGCGATGACCCTGGAAGGCGCGCCGCACCTGAAGGAGGAGCACCTGCCCGTCTTCGACTGCGCCTCGCCCTGCGGCAAGGTCGGCAAGCGCTATCTGTCGGTCGAAAGCCACATCCGCATGATGGCGGCGGCCCAGCCCTTCATTTCGGGCGCCATTTCCAAGACCATCAACATGCCCAACGACGCCACCGTCGAGGATTGCAAGTCGGCCTACATGCTTTCCTGGAAGCTGGCCCTGAAGGCCAACGCGCTCTACCGCGACGGCTCGAAACTGTCGCAGCCGCTCAACGCCTCGCTCCTGTCCGACGACGAGGATGAGGCCGACGATCAGATCGAGGAACTGGTCGCCGCGCCGATGGCCGCCCGCGCCGCCCAGGTGACGGAAAGGATCGTCGAGCGCATCGTGGAGCGCGTGGTGCGCGACCGCGAGCGGCTGCCCAACCGCCGCAAGGGCTACACGCAGAAGGCGGCTGTCGGCGGCCACAAGGTCTATCTGCGCACCGGCGAGTTCGACGACGGGCGGCTCGGCGAGATCTTCATCGACATGCACAAGGAAGGCGCCGCCTTCCGCGCGATGATGAACAATTTCGCCATCGCCATTTCGCTTGGCCTGCAATACGGCGTGCCGCTGGAGGAATATGTCGAGGCCTTCACCTTCGTGCGGTTCGAGCCGGCGGGCATGGTCGTCGGCAACGAGGCGATCAAGACCGCGACCTCGATCATCGACTACGTCTTCCGCGAGCTCGCGATCTCCTATCTCGGCCGCAACGACCTCGCCCATGTCGATCCGTCGGAGATTTCCAACACCACGCTCGGGCGCGGCATATCGGAAGGCAGGCTGCCGGTGTCGAAGGGTCTGACCCGCGGCCAGACCTTCAAGGTCGTGTCGAGCGGCGAGCCGAAGGGCTTTGCCGGGGGCTCGGCTCCCTCCGGGACCACCACACCGACCCGCACGGCACCGACAGCCTTTTCAGGCTCCAACGTGCATTCGCTCGCCAGCAGCGCCGCGACGGCAACGGCGCTGAAACCCACCCTCTCCGCGCTCGCCGAGGAAGCCACCGCCTTCAAGCGCGACTATGAAGAGAAGGCCCGCGAGGCGGAAGAGGCAAGCGAAGCGGAAGCCTCCGCCGAACTCTTCACCCAGGATGCGGAGAAGGAAGCCGCCGAAGCCAAGGCGGTCGCCGCCACCCGCCGCCAGAAGGCGATCATGCAAGGCTACACCGGCAACATGTGCTCGGAGTGCCAGAACTTTACGATGGTGCGGAATGGCACTTGCGAGAAATGCGATACTTGCGGGGCGACGTCCGGGTGTAGCTGAGGAAGCGGCCCTTGGCAGAAATGTAACAAGGTCGGCCCGGTCGTAAGATCGGGCCGAATACTTTTCATCCGTCTCAACAGTCACCCCTCACCAAGTTCGCCCGGCCACTCGGCTCCGCCTCGCGGGGGCTCCCTATCCTCTCCCACAAGGGGCGAGGAGGAACGCTTACCGCCACGGCTGCAAACCGGCATCCCGCGTATAGGCGATGATGGTGTCGCAGACGCCGTTGATGTCCTTCAATACATCGTCGTTCCAGAAGCGCAGGACACGGAAGCCGCGCCGTTTCAGTTCTGTGTCGCGCACAGCGTCGTGGCGTGATTCCGCGTGCTGGCTGCCGTCGATCTCGATGATCAATCTGGCATCGAGACAGGCGAAATCGGCAATATAGGGACCGATCGGGACCTGCCTGCGAAACTTGATCCGGTCGAGCCGGCGACTGCGCAATTCGCGCCAGAGCCGATCTTCGGCCTCTGTCATATCACGCCGCAGCCGGCGGGCGAATTGGCGTTTGGCGGGTGGGACGTCTTGGTGCGGCATTTGCTATTACTAACGCAAATGTTTTGCCGGGATACCCGTCATCCGTCTCTGCGGTCACCCCTCACCAAGTTCGCCCAGCGGTTCGGCTGCGCCTCACCGGGGCTCCCTAGCCTCTCCCACAAGGGGCGAGGAAGAGGATTGCTTCACCCTCTCTGCCAACCTTCAACATTGGCGAGTTTGCAAGAGCGGCGATGCCGGGCTCCCCCTTCGCCCCTTGTGGGAGAAGGTGGATCGGCGCGAAAGCGCCGAGACGGATGAGGGGTGTCCGGCCGAACAGGGCGTGAATAGATCTGGACGAGAGAGTCTTTCACGCCGCCGCCAAAACCTCCCTCTTCGGGAAGGGCCGGAAAATCATGGCGATCAGGAAGGCGGCCAGCCCCATGCCCCACGAGGCGATGTAGAGATAGGCGTAAGAGTCGTAGCGGTCGTAGAGGAGGCCGCCGACGAGGGGGCCAAGCGACATGCCGAGGCTGCCGGCCATCGCGGTGCCGCCGATGATGGTGCCCATCATGCGGAGCGGGAAATTCTCGCGCACGATCACGGCGTAGAGCGGCATCACTCCGGCATAGATGAAGCCGACCATCGCCGCCACGCCGTAAAATTCGCCGATCTGGCTGGCGAAAACATAGCCCAGCACCCCGAAAGCCTGCGCCAGGAGCCCGAACACCAGCACGCGCTGCGCGCCGAAGCGGTCGCCCATGATGCCGAAGGCGATGCGGCCGAACATGCCGGCGAACCCTTCCACGCTGTAGATCGAGACGGCGGCGACCATCGGGATGCCGCAGGTGATCGCGTAGCTGACGGTATGGAAGATCGGCCCCGAATGCGTGGCGCAGCAGAAGAAATTGGCCCCGAGCAGCACCATGAATTGCGGCGAGCGCACCGCCTCGCGCACCGTCATCTCCGGCTGCTGGTCGTCTCCGGCAAAAGCACCCTCCCCGGCCTCGAGCTGTGGTGGCCGGCGCACCAGAAGTGCTGTCGGGATCATGATCACCGCCGCGACGCAGGCGATGATGAGCATCGAGGCGCGCCAGTCATGCGTCGTCAACAGCCACGCGGCGAGCGGCGCCATGGTCATCGGCGCCATGCCCATGCCGGCGGAGACGAGCGACAGGGCAAGGCTGCGCTGCGTCTCGAACCAGCCGGCGACGGACGCCATCATCGGCACCAGCACGGAGGCGGTCGCGCCGCCGACCACGAGGCCGAAGAGAAGCTGGAAGGCGATGAGCGAGTTGGCCCGACTGGCGAGCGCGAGGCTTGCGGCGAGAACGACGGAGCCCGTCAGCACCACCACGCGCGGCCCGAACCGGTCGGAGAGCCCGCCGCCGATCATGGCGGCGAACGCCATAGCCAGGAAGCCGACGGTCATGGCCGTCGATATGCCGGTGACCGACCAGCCGGTCTCCTTCGACATCGTCAGCAGGAAGACAGGGAGCGAAAACATCGACCCGATGGCGACGCAGCCGAGCACGCCGCCAGCCGCGACGATCACCCAACGATAGGAAGACTGAACCATGACCCTTCTCCGGATTGCCGTTCATGCCGTTTCACGTCCAAGGACGCGAAGGTTTCGGCAATTCCGACAATCCGGAAGGGGTCGATGCGAAATTTTTTCGCCAGAGCATTTGCGGCCGGACGCAGCCGTCCGACGTCGCACAAAAGCGGCCAAGGAAACCAAGCGGAAGCAGCGGGGTTGCGTTCGCAAGAACGCCCGCTGCGCCCGCCGGCGGCGACCTATTCGGCCGCCACCTTGTCCTGCGTATTCGTATCGAAGTCGGAAGCGGCGTGGCGTTCGTGAAGCTGGCCGGCGGGGTTGCCCGAGGTGCGGTTGACCATGCGGCCGCGCTTCACTGCCGGGCGCACATAGATCTGGTCGGCCCAGCGCATCACGTTCCTGTATTCGTGCACCGAAAGGAATTCGGCCGCGCCGTAGTTCCAACCCTTCACCATGCCGCCATACCAGGGCCAGATGGCGATATCGGCGATCGTGTATTCGCTGCCGGCCATGTATTCGTGGTCGGCCAGATGCCGGTCGAGCACGTCGAGCTGGCGCTTGGTCTCCATGGCGTAGCGGTTGATCGCATATTCGAACTTTTTCGGCGCATAGGCGAAGAAATGGCCAAAGCCGCCGCCGAGGAAAGGCGCAGAGCCCATCTGCCAGAAGAGCCAGGAAAGCGTCTCCGCGCGCGCCGGCTGCGCGGTCGGCAGGAAGGCGCCGAACTTTTCGGCCAGATGCATGAGGATGGCGCCCGATTCGAAGACGCGGATCGGCTCCTTGCCGCTGCGGTCCACCAGCGCCGGGATCTTGGAGTTCGGATTGACCTCGACGAACCCCGAACCGAACTGGTCGCCCTGGCCGATCCGGATCAGCCAGGCGTCGTATTCCGCCCCTTTGTGGCCAGCCGCCAGAAGCTCCTCGAACATGATGGTGACCTTCTGGCCGTTCGGGGTGGCCTGCGAATAGAGCTGGAAGGGATGCTTGCCGACCGGCAGTTCCTTGTCATGCGTGGGGCCGGCGATCGGGCGGTTGATGCTGGCGAACTCGCCGCCATTCGGCTTGTCCCAGGTCCAGATCTTCGGCGGCGTGTATTCGGTGGAATCGCTCATGTCTCGGTTTCCGGCTGCTTGGCTTTGTTCAACGAACCTAGAACATGGGGCGCCGAAGCCGCAACGGCAACATATGAGTTGTCAAGAATGGGTGTGCCACGAGCACGCCGTTCCCCGTACCCCTGCAAAAACGGCTTTATTGCTCTTTTCCGGCTCCACGGGACGGCCGGATCCGCAGGCACCCGTCAATTGGCGTCCGCGACCATCCGGCGCCCGCCGAGCCACGCCCACCATTGGTTCTCGTCGCCGTTGAAGACGTTGAGATCGATCTGGCCCGTGACGCCCTGCGACAGGCCGGAGCCGGAATATTGCCAGAACAGCCAATGGCGCCCCGGATAGACCTTGCCTGGGTGCTGCGCGGTCGAGCGTAGCCAGAACGGGTAGTCGAGGAAAACGCCCTGAAGATTGTCGGCGTAGAAATCCGGCGTGGTGTAGATGACCGGGCGCTGGCCGTAATGCCGCTCCAGCCTGTCCATGAAGACCTGCATCTTCTCCAGCACCACGGCGCGCGAAGGCCGCCGCTTGCAGTTCGACAGGTGGTTCCACTCGACATCGATGACCGGCGGCAGCGCGCCTTTCACCTTCGGCACGTTGCGGATGAACCAGTCCGCCTGCTCGCTGGCGACCCGGCACCAGTAGAAGAAATGATAGGCGCCGCGCTTCAGCCCCGCCTGATCCGCGTCCTGCCAGTTCTTCATGAACATCGGATCGAGATGGTCGCCACCGTCGGTAGCCTTGATATAGACGAAATTGGCGCCGTGCCGGCGGAGTTTGTCCCAGTCGATATCGGCCTGCCAGCGCGAGACGTCGACGCCGTGCACGTCGAGCTTGCGCGGCGAATGGCGCCCGAAATCGACGGGATTGGCATCACGGAAATTATAGGAATAGATGACGCCGCGCTTTGCATTACCGGGTCGCGGCCGGGGCATCGGGGGCGCAACGTCGTCGATCGCGGCAAGCGGTTCCGGCTTCTTCGGCTCGTCGGCTACCGCGAGTTGAACACTCCCGCCGACAGCGGCGGGCGGCACGATCATGCCTGCCGGCCGGCCGATCGAGCCGGTCTTCTCGTGCGATGGCGCCGGCAATTGCAGCGCGTCCACGGCGGAAGTGGACGAGCAGCCGGACGGCAGCATCAAGGCGAGACAGAGAAGGGCGAGGCTCGGCGGACGCATTGCAACCTGTACGCATTACCAGACAGACCACGCGCAACCGCGCGTTAGGACATACAGGTTCGGACCCTAAGGGCGAAGTACCAACAAAGATTGAATCAAAATGTTAGGAATTCGATGCCGGCAGAATCGCGATACGGCGCGATCGCTTCGGCGACACGAAGCTGCCTGTCGCCGAACGATCAGCCGATGGAAAACGAGGTTTTTGGGGCGAATGCCAGTCGTGGATCACGGGTTCGCAATCAGATGCAGCACATGCCCTGCCCGCAGGGCGAGGATGCGATCATCTGGAGAGCCGGCAGTTCGGCTTCCTCTTCGTCGCTCTCATGCTGCCCGGCTCCGAAAAGGCTGCGGACATCCGCGGGCACGACCCCGTCGCTGGCCATGACGAGGCGAACGATCGGGTCGTTCAACAGTTCTTCCAGCGCTTCCCTGGCCTTGTCCATGTCGCTTTCTCCTTGCCGCCTTCCTTTCCAGATAAGAACGCGATCGCGGCTTGCCAATGATGGCGGCGCGTCGAAATCCTGGCGGAAGCGGGAAATGTTCGTGGCGACGTCCGCGCGCCGGCCACATTCCTTAACGGAATTGCCTGCCGCAAACGCGGAAATCGGTGGGAAGCCCCTCTTCGAATATGTTTCGGCTTGAATATCTTCTCACAAACCGCTGAAATGCTGTACGAATCGTAGGGCTGCGAAGGAATCCGAGATGGAGAAAAGCCCCGACGCCTTCCGGACCATCAGCGAGGTGGCAGAAGAGCTCGACCTGCCCCAGCACGTGCTGCGCTTCTGGGAAACGCGCTTCAACCAGATCAAGCCGATGAAGCGCGGCGGCGGTCGTCGCTATTACCGGCCGCAGGATGTCGACCTGATCAAGGGCATCCGCCACATGCTCTACGACCAGGGCTATACGATCAAGGGCGTGCAGAAGCTGCTCCGCGACAACGGCAATCAGTTCCTCGTCGCGGTCGGCAGCGGCGACCTTGCGGCGATCGAGGCGATCGCGCAGCGCCGCCAGACTTCCGGCCCGGCGCTGGTGGCCGCAACCGCGGCCCCACAGGGCGACGACGAGATGCTGGTCGGCGAATCGAGGGTGAAGCCCAGCCGGCGCTTCTTCGGCCTCGGCCGCCCGGACGATGACGGCCCGGTGCAGGCCGACAGCAGCAAGCTCTCGCGCGACAATCGCGCGCTCCTGCAGGAGGCGCTGTTCGACCTCCTCGAATGCAAGCGGCTTCTGGACCAGGTGCGGTAGGGCCCGTTCAAAGCGGCGGCAGGTCGCCTCTTTCCCACGCTGCGGTGATCTCTGCGGCGCGGTCGGCGAAGCAGCCCGCCTCGATCGCATCGCGGATATCCTGCATCAGCGACTGGTAATAGGCGATGTTGTTCCATGAGAGCAGCATCGCGCCCAGCGCCTCGCCCGACTTGACCAGATGGTGCAGGTAGGCGCGGCTGTAGTCGCGGCTTGCCGGACAATCGCTCTCCTCGTCGAGCGGTCGCGGGTCGTCGGCGTGGCGCGCGTTCTTCAGATTGACCTTGCCGCGCCTCGTATAGGCGAGGCCATGCCGGCCGGCGCGCGTCGGCATCACGCAATCGAACATGTCGATGCCGCGTCCGACGGATTTGAGGATATCGTCGGGCGTGCCGACGCCCATCAGGTAGCGCGGCTTGTTTCTCGGCAGCACCGGATCGACCACGTCGAGCATGTCGAGCATCACCGCCTGCGGCTCGCCGACCGCCAGCCCGCCGACCGAGTACCCCTTGAGGTCGAGGGCGGCCAGACCAGACGCGGAGCGCTCGCGAAGGCGCGCCACGTCGCCGCCCTGGACAATGCCGAACATCGCCTTGCCCGGCTGGTCGCCGAATGCCGTCTTGCAGCGCTCGGCCCAGCGCAGGGACATTTCCATGGCGCGCTCGATATCTGCTTCCTCCGCCGGCAGGCGCACGCATTCGTCAAGCTGCATCTGGATGTCGGAATCGAGCAGCCCCTGGATTTCGATGGAGCGCTCCGGCGTCATCTCGTAGGGCACGCCGTCTATATGCGAGCGGAAGACGACGCCGTTCTCGTCGAGTTTGCGCAGTTTCGCCAGCGACATCACCTGGAAACCGCCGGAATCGGTCAGGATGGGATGCGGCCAGCGCGCGAATTCGTGCAGGCCGCCGAGCCTCGCGACGCGTTCGGCGCCGGGCCTCAGCATCAGATGATAGGTGTTGCCGAGGATGATGTCGGCGCCGGTTCCGCGCACATCGTCCATGAACATCGCCTTGACCGTGCCGCCGGTCCCGACCGGCATGAAGGCCGGCGTGCGCACCGTCCCACGCGGCATCACGATCTCGCCACGCCGCGCCCGGCCGTCCGTGGCAAGGAGGCGGAAGGAGAAATGGGAGGTCATGACGGGGCGCATTTCCGGAAAGTGAAAGCGCGTCTTCCCACCCCCCTCTGTCCTGCCGGACATCTCCCCCTCAAGGGGGGAGATTGAGCCGGCCGCACCGCTCCGCCCCCATTTCCCCAATCTTGGAGATTGGCGAAGGTCGCAATGACAGCTGATCTCCCCCCTTGAGGGGGAGATGTCCGGCAGGACAGAGGGGGGTGCGCAGGGGCGCCAGTTTCCGCCACTAGCCCTCTTCCCGCCTGAACAGCAGGCTGGCATCGCCGTAGGAATAAAAGCGGTAGCCGCTTTTGATCGCGTGGGCGTAGGCGCGTTTCATCGTCTCTGTCCCGGCAAAGGCGGAGACGAGCATGAACAGCGTCGAACGCGGGAGGTGGAAATTCGTCATCAGCACGTCGACAAACCTGAAGCGGTAGCCCGGCGTGATGAAGATACCGGTCGGGCCCGACCATGCCGACAGTCTTCCCTCCTCGTTCGCCGCACTTTCGAGCAACCTGAGCGAGGTGGTGCCGACCGAGACGACGCGGCCTCCCCTCGCCCGCACCGCGTTCAGCGCGCGAGCGGTTTCGGCCGAGACATGGCCGATCTCCTCGTGCATGCGGTGGTCGGCGGTGTCGTCCGCCTTGACAGGCAGGAAGGTGCCGGCGCCGACATGGAGCGTCACGAAATGGCGCTCGATGCCGCGCGCGTCGAGCGCCTGCATCAGTTCGGGCGTGAAATGCAGGCCGGCCGTAGGTGCCGCGACGGCGCCTTCCTCACGGGCGTAGATCGTCTGGTAATCGGTGCGGTCGCGCTCGTCCTCGGCGCGCTTCGAGGCGATATAGGGCGGCAGCGGCACGTGGCCGGCGGCGTGGATCGCCTCGTCGAGCAGCGGACCGGAAAGATCGAAGGCAAGCAGCGCCTCGCCGGCCTCGCCCTTCTCGATCACCGTCGCGTCGAGCGTGCCGAGGAAACAGACTTCGCCGGAATGGCCGAAGCGGATACGGTCGCCTGCCTGAAGGCGCTTGGCCGGGCGCAGGAACGCCTTCCAGCGGTCCGGGCCGGCGCGCATATGCAGCGTCGCGTCGATATGGGCGACGGCGCCGTCCCGCTCGCGCGTCCCTGCAAGCTGCGCGGGGATGACCTTGGTGTCGTTGAAGACCAGCGCGTCTCCCGGCTCAAGCAGATCCGGCAGGTTGCGAACGATGCGATCATCAAGCCCGTCGGGCGGGCGCACCACGAGCAGCCTCGCCGCGTCGCGCGGCGCCGCCGGGCGGAGCGCGATGCGCTCCTCCGGCAGGTCGAAATCGAACAGATCCACTTTCATTGATTTCTGTATAAATGATCTCGGATTGCAGAAAGAAGACGCTTTACCCGCTCAGGGCTGAAATCATAAGTGAATTCGCTCAAATCTCGGTCAGTCAAATTCAGAGAAGAACCAAAATGAGAGATCATCTGCCTCGTTTCAGATCTTTTTTGGCCACGGTAGCGGCCGAAAGCCCGGTCATGATGATGTCGAATCGCATCTCCTGCATCAACTGTACGTGGTAATTCTAGTTGAAATGTATCAACGATAGATGCTTGTGAAACAGCGCCCAAAATGTGGTGCCCTTCAGGGCTACGGAAAATCATCAACGCATTATAGGCTGAAAGTATCGCATCGGTAGCGAATGGAAAGATCAGCCTTTGCTCCTGATCGGTTTGTAGGCGGGCTTGTAGACGCTCTTGGGCTACGGCGAAAAGATTCGAACAAGCTGAAGCTGCGAGCAGCAACCCACTCAATTCCGCATTAAGGATATCCCCAAAATTCCAAGCGCGTTTTGCATAAAGTGCACTGACTATGCTCCTTAAGTCTTCTGCATTCTCCCGATAGGCAAACGCACTTTCAATGGCATCTCGCCAAGAGCGCACCACAATAGCTGAACCTTAAGCGTCCGCCGCGACCTTCATCGACACGATCTTGTCGGGGTCCTGCACCGGCTCGCCGCGCTTGATCTTGTCGACGTTGTCCATCCCTTCGATCACCTGTCCCCAGACCGAATATTGCCGGTTGAGGAAGCTCGCGTCCCCGAAGCAGATGAAGAATTGCGAGTTGGCGGAATTCGGGCTTTGCGCCCGCGCCATGGAGCAGGTTCCGCGACCATGGTTGGCGTTGGAGAATTCGGCCTTGAGGTCGCCCTTGTCGGAGCCGCCCGTGCCTGCCCGGCCGGGATTGAACGAAGCCCCGCCGCTCTTGCCAAACTGTACGTCGCCCGTCTGCGCCATGAAGCCGTCGATGACGCGATGGAAGACGACGCCGTCATAAGCGCCCTCGCGCGTCAACTCCTTGATGCGCGCGACATGGCCGGGCGCGAGGTCCGGAAAGAGCTCGATGACCACTTTGCCTTTGGTCGTCTCCATCAGGATGGTGTTTTCGGGGTCCTTGATTTCAGCCACGGGGCATCCTTTCGTTTGTGTCTATTTCGCCGCATCGGAAGCGATGCGGACCTTGATCATGCTGTCGGGGTCGGTAACGGCGCCGTTCCCGGCCGGATCGCCTTTCTTGATCCCGTCCACGAGTTCCATGCCGCTTTCGACATTGCCGATGACGGTGTAGTCGCCATCGAGCGAAGGCGCCGGCGCGAACATGATGAAGAATTGCGAGTTGGCGGAATTCGGATCCTGTGAACGGGCCATGCCGACCGTGCCGCGTACATAGGGCTCCTTGGAGAATTCCGCCGGAAGATCAGGCAGGTCCGAGCCGCCGGTGCCGACGAGCTGGGCGTCATAACCCTTCTTGGTGTTTCCGTATTTCACGTCGCCCGTCTGCGCCATGAAGCCGGAGATGACACGGTGGAAGGCGACATGGTCATAAGCCCCTTCCCGCACCAGCTTCTTGATCTGCGCGACGTGCTTGGGCGCGAGGTCGGGCCGAAGCGCAATCGTCACGTCGCCGCCCTTCAGCGTAATGATCATGGTGTCGTCGGGATCGGCCGCGAAGGCAGGCGCGGCCAGCGAAACTGCTCCGAATAGTGCGGTGGCGAACAGGGCACGCCGGGAAAGCTGCATGTATTTCTCCTGAAATGCTGGTGACCGGCCCGGGCTACCTGCCCTGGGAGGCGAATTTCTTCTTGATCGCCACGGCGACGGGCGCCGGCACGAAGGGGCGGACATCACCGCCCATCGAGGCGATCTGGCGCACCAATGTGGCGGTAATGGTTCTGACAGAGGGGCTAGCCGGCAGGAACACGGTCTGCAGGTCCGGAGCCATGGTCTCGTTCATGCCGGCCATCTGCATCTCATAGTCGAGATCGGTGCCGTCGCGCAGGCCGCGAATCATGATCGAGGCGCCGTGCTCGCGGCTCGCTTCGATCAGGAGCCCGTCGAAGGCGGCTACCTTTATGCGCTTCCGATCCTCGCCAAGCTCCGACTCGGCGGAAGCCTCGATCAGGCGTACGCGCTCCGCGAAAGAGAACAGCGGCGCCTTCCCCGGATGCACCCCGATCGCGACGACGATCTGGTCGGCGATCGCAAGCGACGCCTTGAGGACATCGAAATGACCGTTGGTAAGCGGGTCGAACGACCCGCCATATATGGCAACGCGCGCGCTCATCGGGCCGCTTCTAGCTGGCGAAACCGCTAAAGGCAATTCGGCTTCGATGCGATACTGCCGTCTCGCGGGCACCCGAAATACCAACGCGGCAGCCAACCGATCACAGGCTCGCCTCAATCCGCCCACCGGTGAAAACGCCGTTGCCCGAGCTGTGCCTCCCCTTTAAGCTTTGGCGGGCTCGAACATGGAATCTTGCAATGGGAGGCATCGGTGACTTACCAGACCTACGAGGATTATCGTCAGGATTTTGAGGTCGCATCGCTCGGCGCGAAAGCGACACACGGCAACATCAACCAGACTAAACAGGTCGATCCGACCGTGGGATGGAAGCTCTACCAGCATGCATTCAAGCCTGCCCTGGGTTTCCAAACCTTTGGCCGCCATATAACGGGGAATAAGGCCAAGGACCTCATGGCATTTCGCCAGAAACATCCGACGGCGCCCCTTCCGAAGGAAATGATCGGCATGAACCATGGCGAGAAGTTCTTCCAGAACTTCGGCGTGGTCAATGAGTCCGACAGCGGCTCCGTCCTCTTGATGGGAGGCGGCAAGTGGAACTTCACCATTAACGACAGTTGGCTTCTGGGTGGGGTTAACGGACTCAACGATTTCTATGCGGCTTCCCCGCTCGTCAAGAAGAACGTCCTCGACGACAACTACATCCTGTCGATCACCGGCCGCGAACTGTTCGGACTGGCGATTTTCGGCTACCAGATGGTCACCACCAGCTACGGTATCGGCTTCACGCCGGGGTCGAAGATGAGCGCGACGAATGCGAGGTTGACCGACTACCAGGCCGCCATCGGCGCCCTCAAAAAGCCGAAGGACGCGGCAAATATCTTCAAGAAAGCAGGGTACAAGCTGTAGGGTCCTGCCCCTGGTGGTTCGAGCCCGACAATTGCGATGTCACCTGGAAGCGTCGTCACCTGGAAGCGTCCGGGCCGATGACATGGCGATTGATTGCCGGGCTTGAATGAACCCTCAGCGGCGTGACAGCGCCAGCCAGACGCCACCGCCGATCAGAAAACTTCCAGCGATACGCTCGGCGACACGGATGCGGCCGCGCGACAGCAAGCCTCCGGCGCGGCCGGCCGCAACCGCATAGAGGCCGTCGAAGACAGTGGCGACGGCCATGAAGATCACTCCGTAAAGGACGGTCTGGAGCGCCGTATTCCCCGCCGGATTGATGAATTGCGGAATGAAGGCGCCGAAGAAGAAAAGCGCCTTCGGGTTCGACCAGATGACGAAGAAACCCTGAAGCGTAAACGACCGCGGCCTTCGCGAGCCGGCGTCGATGCTGCCGAGATTTCCGTCGGAACGCCACAGCTTGATGCCCAGCCAGATCAGGTATGCCGCACCCGCCAGGCGCAAAATGTCGAAGACGTCGCCCAGCCCCGCCACGATTGCCGAGAGGCCGAGCGCCAGCACCGCGATCATGGTGATCAGGCCGATCTGCGTGCCAAGGACGTTCAGGAGACCGGCGCGAGTGCCATATTTCATCGAATTGGCGATGGTGACGGTCACCGTCGGTCCCGGCACGATGATGATCACGAAACATGCAAGCGCATAGGAAAGAAGCGTTGTCCATTCCGGCATGCGGGCGGTCTCCAGCGGCGAAAAACGGCGGATCAATACACAGCGCCGCCGCCAGCGCAAGCAAGACCTGAAATCGGCCGATTTGGGTGCTATATTGGAAGGGTATTCGCCGCTTGCCGGCCTCCTATGTCTTACGGGCGCTGAGCTTGCAGTGCATACGCAAACAAAAGGAGCCAGATATGCTTGTCTCTGACATTCTCGCGGCGAAAAACGGGGAAAAGGTGCATACGGTCCGGCCGGACGAGAGCATCGGAAATCTTGTGCAGCGATTACGGCTGGAGCGGATCGGGGCGCTTGTCGTCAGCGAACAGGGAAACACGGTGGACGGCATCATTTCCGAGCGCGACGTGGCGCACGGCCTTGCCGAGCATGGCGCGGACATCCTCAACCGGAAAGTCCGGGATTTGATGACAGGCGCCGTCATCACCTGCCCGCCGGGCGAGACGCTTGCCCATGTGGCCAAGCTGATGACGCATCGGCGTATCCGGCATATCCCCATCGTCGAAGGCAAGAGGCTGATCGGCATCGTCAGCATCGGCGACGTGTTACGCAACCGGCTGGACGAGCTCGAACTGGAGCAGAACGTGCTGCGCGACTACGCCGTCGCCCGGCAATAGCCCGCCCGTGCCCGTGTGCCGGCAATGCCACACCGATCGTTCAAATAAACGTGTCGGCCGGCGCGGCGGGGCACGGCCTTGTATTTCCGTTTCATGAACCACAGATGAATGGAGAAGCCAGCAATGCTTCAGGGTCGATGAGGCAACCTTCCTCATCCTCGATGAAACCAAATCGAGTGTAGCCCGTTGTTAAGGCAAGGAGTACAGGACCATGATGATCATCATGCTTGCCGCGGCCATGACATTGGCCATGCTTATCGCTACTGCCTTCGGTCTTCACCAGGAAGCCGAGAAGGTTAGGCTGGATGAGCGCAACAAGACCTTGAACCGGTATATTCCGAAGTAACCAGTATCCTGTATCGCGTTTCAGAGGCGGCGCGACGAAAGCTCAGGCTTCCGTCGCGCCGTTTCCATTCTCGCCTTCTTCTTCCTCGCCGTTCGGCTCCGAAATCCGCTCGACCGAGACAACCTTCTCGCCTTCGGCCGTGTTGAAGACGGTGACGCCCTTGGTGGCGCGGCTGGCGAAGCGGATATTGTTCACCGGCACCCGGATAACGGTGCCGCCGTCCGAAACCAGCATGATCTGGTCCTCGTTGGCGACCGGGAATGCCGCGACCAGCCTGCCGATCTCGGCGACCTTCGACACGTCGGTGGCGCGGATGCCCTTGCCGCCACGCCCCGTCAGGCGGAAATCGTAGGAGGAGGAGCGCTTGCCGTAGCCGAACTCCGTAACAGTCAGCACAAACTGCTCGTGATCCTTCAGATGCTGGTAGCTTTCCTCTGAAAGGTCGGCCTCCTCGCCGATATCCTCGTTGGTGAGCGCGATTTCCTCTTCTTCGCCCTCGCCGGCGGCAAGGCGTCGCTCCACCCCGGAACGCTTCAGATAGGCGGCGCGCTCGGCGGGCGAGGCCTCGACATGGCCGAGGATGGTCATGGAAATCGCCCGGTCGCTGTCGCCGAGCGAAATGCCGCGCACGCCGATCGAATTGCGGCCGGCGAAGACGCGTACGTCGGTGACCGGGAAACGGATGCACTGGCCGGAATTGGCCGTCAAAAGCACATCGTCGTTTTCCGTGCAGGTCTCGACATTGAGGATCTCATCCCCCTCGTCGAGCTTCATGGCGATCTTGCCGTTGCGGTTGACCTGGACGAAGTCCGACAGCTTGTTGCGCCGAACGGTGCCGCGCGTGGTGGCGAACATCACGTCGAGTTCGCCCCAGCTTCCCTCGTCCTCCGGCAGCGGCAGGATCGCGGTGATGCGGTCGCCGTTTTCGATGGGCAGCATGTTGATGAGTGCCTTGCCGCGCGCCTGCGGCGTGCCGACCGGCAGCCGCCAGACCTTCTCCTTGTAGACGATGCCACGCGAGGAGAAGAACAGCACCGGCGTGTGGGTATTGGCGACGAACAGCCGCGTGACGAAATCCTCGTCGCGGGTCGACATGCCCGAGCGGCCCTTGCCGCCGCGCGCCTGCGCCCGATAGATCGACAGCGGCACGCGCTTGATATAGCCGCCATGGGTGACGGTGACGACCATGTCCTCGCGCTGGATGAGGTCCTCGTCCTCCATGTCGGCGCCGCCATCGACGATCTCGGTGCGGCGGGGCGTACCGAACTCGTCACGCAACGCAACCAGTTCGTCCTTGACGATCTGCTGGATGCGGGCCCGCGAGCCGAGGATATCGAGGTAATCCGCGATCTCGACGCCGATCTTGTTCAACTCGTCGGCGATCTCGTCACGACCAAGCGCCGTCAGCCGCTGCAGGCGCAGTTCGAGGATGGCGCGCGCCTGTTCCTCGGACAGATTGTAGGTGCCGTCCTCGTTGATGCGATGGCGCGGATCGTCGATCAGCGTGATGAGCGCGGAAACGTCACCGGCCGGCCACCGCCGCACCATCAACTGCTCGCGCGCGCTCTGCGGGTCAGGCGCGTTGCGGATGAGACGGATTACCTCGTCGATATTGGCTACCGCGATCGCCAGGCCGACCAGCACATGGGCGCGTTCGCGGGCCTTCTTGAGCAAATAGCGCGTGCGACGGGCGACGACTTCCTCGCGGAAGGAAACGAAGGCGCGCAGCATGTCGAGCAGCGTCATCTGCTCCGGCTTGCCGCCGTTCAGCGCCACCATGTTGGCGCCGAAGGAGGTCTGCAGCGGCGTATAGCGGTAGAGCTGGTTGAGCACCACGTCGGCAACCGCGTCGCGCTTCAGTTCGATGACGACGCGGTAGCCCTGCCGGTCGCTCTCGTCGCGTATGTCGGAGATGCCCTCGATGCGCTTGTCGCGCACCAGTTCGGCCATCTTCTCCTGCATGGTCGCCTTGTTCACCTGAAAGGGAACCTCGGTGACGATGATCGCCTCGCGGTCGCCGCGAATGGTCTCGAAATGCACCTTGCCGCGCATGACGACCGAGCCGCGCCCGGTCGAGTAGGCGCTGTAGATGCCGGCGCGGCCGAGGATCAGTCCGCCGGTCGGGAAGTCGGGGCCGGGGATGATTTCCATCAGTTCCGGCAATTCGATCGCCGGATTGTCGATCAGCGCGATACAGCCGTCGACCACTTCCGTCAGGTTGTGCGGCGGGATGTTGGTCGCCATGCCGACGGCGATGCCGCCCGAGCCGTTGACGAGAAGGTTCGGAAACCGCGCCGGAAGCACCTTCGGCTCCCGCCCGGAAGCGTCATAGGTCTCCTGGAAATCGACCGTTTCCTTGTCGATATCCTCCAGAAGCTCATGGGCGACCTTGGTCAGCCGCGATTCGGTGTAGCGCATCGCCGCCGGCGGATCGCCGTCGATCGAGCCGAAATTGCCCTGCCCGTCGATGAGCGGCACGCGCAACGACCAGTCCTGCGCCATGCGCACCAGCGCGTCGTAGATCGAGGCGTCGCCGTGGGGGTGGTATTTACCCATCACGTCGGCGACGGGGCGTGCCGATTTCACATATTTGCGGTTCCAGTGGTAACCGCTCTCGTGGCTGGCGTAGAGGATGCGGCGATGCACGGGCTTCAGCCCGTCGCGCACGTCCGGCAGCGCCCGGCTGACGATCACGCTCATGGCGTAATCGAGATAGGAACGCTGCATTTCCTCGATGATGGAAACGGGCTCGATGTCCGACGGCCCGCCCGGGCCGCTTGGTGTCGTCTGGTCAGTCAAAACGGGTCACGATGCTAATTGGGAATCACGTTCCCCTTATATAGGAATTCCGCGCCGGACTCCAATGCCGAACACCGTTTCCAGCAGCGTTTTTCTCCTAGAATATCAAATGGATAGCGGGTGTTGCGGCAGAAAGGTGCAAACCGTCGCAGTGATCATTGCCGGAACGCGGACAAAAGCGCTCCGGAACGTGGATAAATGCGTCGTCGCCAGTGCGCCGGCGCGCATCCAAGATAGCTCAGATCGACCTGCCGCTTGACAATTGCCGCAAAGGTCCGGCGCTTTATGTGCGATTGCCGGATCGTGCGGCAGGAGGCGAACATGTTCGACCACATCTCCATCGGCGTGCGCGACATCGGGCGCTCGAAACGCTTTTACGACGCCGCCCTGACACCGCTAGGCTACCGATTGCTGAGCGAAAGCGAAGCTTCGCTCGGCTACGGTACGAGCAAGGTCAAGCTCTGGCTGCTCAAGACCGAAACACCTGTGCCCGCCGATCCGAAATCCGGTCTCCACTTTGCTTTCGTCGCACCGGATATCCGCAGCGTCGGGGAGTTCTATATCGCCGCGCTCGACACGGGCGGCACGGATAACGGCGCGCCGGGCGAGCGGCTCGAATACGCACCCGGATACTATGCCGCCTATGTGCTCGATCCGGACGGCTACCGGCTGGAAGCATACCATGCCGAGGATGACCGCGACCGCCCGGCGCATGACGGCAACGACTGAATTCCAGGCGCGCTCCATATCGGTGAGCGCTCTATGGTCCCGACCCTGCCAAGGGGGCATCCGTGCCGAACTATGACAGCCTGTTCAACGCCTTCGTCACCATATTGGTGACCATCGACCCGCCGGGTCTCGCGCCGCTTTTTCTGGCGCTCACCGCCGGGATGGACCGGGCGCAGCGCGGGCAGGTGGCGCTGCGGGCAAGCGTCATCGGCTTTATCGTGCTCGTGGTTTTCGCGGTTGCGGGGACGGCGATCCTCGACGTATTCGGGATCACGCTTCCGGCCTTCCGCGTCGCCGGCGGCCTGCTGCTTTTCTACATATCGTTCGAGATGATCTTCGAGCAGAGGCAGGACCGGAAGGAAAAAAGCGCGGAAGTGGCGATCACGAAGGACTTGATCCACAATATCGCCGCCTTCCCGCTCGCCATACCGTTGATTGCCGGCCCAGGCGCCATATCGGCAACGGTGCTTCTCTCCGGCGGTTTTCGCGGCTGGGTGGCGCAGATTGCGCTTGCCGCAATCATCCTTCTTTGCCTCTTCATCGCGTGGCTGGTCTTCATCCTTGCCGAGCGCATCGACCGCTTTCTCGGCCAGACAGGGCGCTCCATACTGACCCGCCTGCTCGGCGTCATCCTGGCAGCACTTGCCGTGCAGTTCGTGGCCGACGGCGTCAAGGCGTTGCTGTCCGCGTAGCCGCGGCGCCCGGGCTACGCCGGATTACTCCCCCGACACACGCGACAGCGCCGTCTCCAATCGCCCGCGCGTGGCGCGGTATTCTTCCAGCTTCTCGCGCTCGGCCGCGACGATTTCTTCGGGCGCGTTGGCGACGAATTTTTCGTTGGAAAGCTTCTTTTCGATGCGCGCCATCTCGTCGGACGCCTTGGCGATCTCCTTGCGCAGCCTCGCTGCCTCGGCGGCAAGGTCGATCAGGTCGCCGAGCGGCAGGCAGGCGGTCGCCTCGCCGACGACGAGTTGCGCAGAGGCTTTCGGCGCCGCGTCGGCGAATGAAATGCCGGAGATACGCGCCAATCGGCCGATCGCCGCCTCGTGGTGCGAGAGCCGCCCGCGCGTCGCCTCCCCTGCCCCGACCATGACCAGCGGCGCCATGGCCGAAGGCGGCACGTTCATCTCGGCGCGCACCGAGCGGATGCCGGAAATGAGCTCGACCAGCCAGTTCATCTCGTCGGCGGCTTCCTTGTCCTCGAATTCCGGCGCGGGCCACGCCGCATGGCACAGAAGCGTTTGCCGCTTGCCATTGCCGGTCTCCGCCCAAAGCTCCTCCGTCATGAAGGGCATGAAGGGGTGGAGAAGCTTGTATATCTCGTCGAGCGCGAAGGCGGCTACCGCCTGGCTCTCCGCCTTGGCGGCCTCGTCGCCGCCCATGAAGACGGGCTTGAGAAGCTCCAGATACCAGTCGCAGAAATTGTTCCAGACGAAACGATAGGCCGCACTCGCCGCATCGTTGAAGCGGTAGGAGGCGATGGCGTCGGTGATCTGCCGCGCGGTATCCGACAATTCGGTCAGGATCCAGCGGTTGAGGGTGAGCTTCGCCTCGTGCAGCACGAAGGCGTCGTTGCGTGCGACTCCGTTCATCTCGGCGAAGCGGGTAGCATTCCACAGCTTGGTGCCGAAATTGCGATAGCCGGCGATGCGCGCCGGGTCGAGTTTCACGTCACGGCCCTGCGCGGCCATGACGGCCAGCGTGAAGCGCAGCGCGTCCGCCCCGTACTCGTCGATCAGGTCGAGCGGATCGATGACGTTGCCCTTCGACTTCGACATCTTGGCGCCGTTCTTGTCGCGGACCAGCGCATGCACATAGACGGTATGGAACGGCTCCGCGTCGGTGAAATGCAAGCCCATCATCATCATGCGCGCGACCCAGAAGAAGATGATGTCGAACCCGGTGACCAGCACCGAGGTCGGATAATAGGTCGCAAGCTCCGGCGTCTTGTCAGGCCAGCCGAGCGTCGAGAAGGGCCACAGCGCGGAGGAGAACCAGGTGTCCAGCACGTCCTCGTCACGGGTAAGGATCTTGCCCGGCTCGAAATTCTCAAGCCGGTCCTGCACCCATCCCTTCCACGGCCCTTCAAGGGCGAGATAGTGCTCGATGGCGGCATCGAGCGCCGCCGCCTCGTCCTTCTCGACGAAGATATGTCCGTCCGGGCCGTACCAAGCGGGAATCTGGTGGCCCCACCACAGCTGGCGCGAGATACACCAGGGCTGGATGTTCTCCATCCAGTCGAAATAGGTCTTTTCCCAGTTCTTCGGCACGAAATTGGTGCGGCCTTCGCGCACCGAGGCGATCGCCGGCCGGGCAAGCGTCTCGGCGTCGGCAAACCACTGGTCGGTCAGCATCGGCTCGATCACCACGCCCGAGCGGTCGCCGAAGGGCTGCATGATCTTCTTCTGTTCGACATAGGGGACGGCGTTGCCCTCGGCGTCATTCACCGTGACCGCCAGGCCCTCCTCGTCGATGGCGGCGACGATGCGCTTGCGCGCCTCGTAGCGGTCGAGGCCGCGATATTCGTCCGGCACGAGGTTGATGGCGTCCACCTCCGCCTCGCCCGGCAATTCACCGGTGCGGACGATCTCGGCGGCGCGCGCGGCGCACTCGGCATAAGGCTCGCCGTCGTCACGCATCGCCGCGACGGCGTTCATGAGACGATAGAGCGGGATCTTGTTGCGGCGCGCGACCTGATAGTCGTTGAAATCGTGCGCGCCGGTGATCTTGACCGCGCCCGAGCCGAAATCCGGGTCGGGATATTCGTCGGTGATGATCGGGATCAGCCGCCGGTGCGCCTTCGGCCCGACCGGAATTTCGCAAAGCTTGCCGACGATCGGCCGGTAGCGCTCGTCGGAGGGGTGAACCGCCACCGCGCCGTCGCCGAGCATGGTTTCGGGACGGGTGGTGGCGATGGAGATATAGTCGCGCTCCTCCTGGAAGACGACGTTGCCATCGGCATCCTTCTCGACATAGGTGTAGGTCTCGCCGCCGGCCAGCCTGTACTTGAAGTGCCACATATGGCCGTCGACTTCGCGGTTCTCCACCTCGAGGTCGGAGATGGCCGTCTCGAATTTCGGGTCCCAGTTGACCAGCCGCTTGCCGCGATAGATCAGGCCTTCGCGGTAGAGCGTGACGAAGACCTCTATGACGGCCTTCGAAAGCCCCTCGTCCATGGTGAAGCGTTCCCTGCCCCAGTCGCAGGACGCGCCGAGCCGCTTCAGCTGATTGACAATCTGGCCGCCGGACTCGGCCTTCCATTCCCAGACCTTTTCGATGAAGGCTTCGCGGCCGAGGTCGCGCCGACGGATCTGCTTTTCCATGAGCCGGCGCTCAACAACCATCTGCGTGGCGATGCCGGCATGGTCCATGCCCGGCTGCCACAGCACGTTCTTGCCGCGCATGCGCTCAAAGCGGACCATGATGTCCTGCAACGTATTGTTGAGAGCGTGGCCCATGTGGAGGGAGCCGGTTACATTGGGCGGCGGAATGACGATCGCGAAGGGCTCGGCCCCTTCCTCCGCGCCTGCGCCGGCGCGAAACGCGTCGGCCTCTTCCCAGCGGGCGGCGATCTTCGGCTCCACGCCGGCCGCGTCGTAATTCTTCTCAAGCATCGGGAGAGTTCCAGATTTTCCGGGCTGTTCAGGGTCGGGTGTAAACCGGATGCACCGCCCCAAGTCAACTATTGCGGCTTCGTGCCTCGAGCCGGACGCGGGCGCGTCTTAAGGAAAGCGCCTGCTGGCCGTGGCGGTGGCGAGCACCTTGCCGGAACCGTCGAGCGCCTCGACCGTCATGCGATAGGTATGCGGCGAAGGCGGGCATGGGCCGCGATAACGGAAGGCCCCGTAAGGAAGCTTGCCCTTACCATCATAGGCGACCGTACCGCCGCCATGCGGATAGTCCGGGGCATCGAGATCGGTCATATGGATACGCAGCTTTTTCGTGCCGGAGGGAACGGCGGAAACCACCATCGGCGGCGATTTAGGGTCGAAGCATTTTTGCGTCGGACCCCAGGCGAAGCTGAGGTCCATGGCGGCAGCGGCGGCCGGCAGCCCGACTGCCGCGATGAACGCACATCCTGCGACGGCAAGCCTACGCATCGTCTTTCCTTCTCGCCTTTCCCCCTGGGGGAGGAAATAGAGAGGATACCGTCCTTGTCTAACCGCGCGCGACCCGCTCGATTTCCTCGCGCACCAGCCGCTCGACCAGGACGGGCAAATTGTTGTCCAGCCAGTCCTGCAGCATGGGCCGCATCATTTCTTCGGCGATTTCCTCGAAGCTGCGGCGCCGGTTGGCCGAAAAGGCCTCGGTGAGTTCCCCGAACGCGGCCGCGACCTGCCGGCCGGCCAGTTCGGAAAGGATGGCGGGCTTTGCTTCGGCGGCCTTTTCTTCCTTCCGCGCGAAGGCCTTCAGCGTCCCGAGTTCCTGGCTCAACTCGGCGATCATCTCGTCCTGATCGAGGCCGCCCTCATCCGCCGCGCCTGCCAGCGCCTCCTCTACGGCGGACATTTCCGCCTTTGCAAGAGCCGGTTCGGCAAAGCCGGGTTTCGCCTCCCCGGCAAAGGAGTGCGACGGCGCCCTCACCTCGGCCTGGATGTCGGCCAGAGAAACCGGCGAGGTCGATCCGGGCTTCCCGGCCTCGTGTGCCTCGGCGCTCGCGCGTAGGTCGGCCCGGAAGCTTTCGACTTCGATGACGCTTCCCCGTGGGGCAGGCGTCGGTTCCTCCATCGCCACCGCGGTTTCGTCCCCCTGCTGGCGCTGGGTGTCGCTATCCTCGATGATCCTGCGAATGGAGGCGAGAATCTCTTCCATCGAAGGTTCGCGCTGCGCGTTGCTGTTCGCTTGAGCCATCGTCACCTTAGCCGCCCCTTGTGACCGTTTCCGTTGATCCCGCGCCGCGCATGGCGACGCCGAATCACCGACAGCAGCGTAACCGACCGATGCCCGCGTGAGAATCCCCCGCCTTCGGCGGGGCCGCCTTTGTCACAGGGAATAAGCTATCGGAGAGCGTCAGGAGCAGACAGGCGGATGGTTGGCCTCAGCGTCCATCCGGCGTGCGCAGGCCGTACCACTTGTCCTTGACGGCGTTGTAATGCTCCTCGGGGTGGTACTGGGCCACCTGCAGGCCAAGCCTGCCGGCGGAAAGCCTGCCGACCGCCGACACGATGGCGTAGCTCGCCACCACGACGTCGCGTTCCGCGCTCACCTGATTGATCTGCGCCGTGATCAGGTCAGCCTGCGAATTGAGGACGTCGAGCGTGGTCCGCTGGCCGACATTGCGCTCCTCTATGACGCCGTCGAGCGCCAATTGAGCCGCCTTCACCGCTTCCGCGTTGGCGCGAGACGATTCCTTCGCCGCCTGGTATTGCGACCAGGCGGAGGCAACCACCTGGCGAACCTGATCGCGGCTGACATCCACCTGGATGCGCGCCTGGCCAAGCGATTCCTTCGCCTGGCGGACCTGGGCCGACGTCCGGCCGCCCTGATAGATCGGCACGCTCAGCGACACGCCGACACTCGCCGAATTCTCCCAGCCGTTCGGGCTGACTAGGCTTGCCGGAGAGCGGTTGTTGTAGTCGCGGTTGAGCCCGGCTTGCGCGGCGATGCTCGGCAAAAGCGAGCCTTCCGCAGACTTCACTGAGAATTCGGAGGCATCGACCACCGCTTCGGTGGCGCGAATGGCCGGGTGCTCGGTCGCCGCGATGGCCAAAGCCGACGCGAGGCTGGAGGGAAGCAGCTTTGTGGCCGGTCGCGCCGGCTGCAGCTTGCCCGGCTCGTCACCGACGATCTGGTGATAAGTGGCGGCGCTGGAAAGCACCTGCGCACGGGCCGCGCTCAACTGCGCCTGGGCAAGCGCCTGGCTGGCCTGAGCCTGGGCGACGTCGGTGCGCGTGCCTTCGCCCACGTCCAGCCTGGATTTCGCCGCCCGCACCTGCTCGTTCAAAAAGGCGAGGTTGCGCTCCCTCAACTGCGCGATCTGGCGGTTCAGGATCACATCCATATAGGCGGTGGCGGCGTTGAAGAGAGTCGTCTCCTCCGTATTGCGCAAATTCTCGCGCTGCGCCCGAACCTGTGCTTCGGCGCCGCGGACATTGTTCAAGGTCTGGAACCCGTCGAAAAGCGTCTGCTGGATGGTGACGCCGAAGCCGCCGGTCGTCAGGCGGGTACCGCTCGCCGGACCAACAGCGCCCTGTGACACATAATTGAGATTGCTGGCCCCGGAGACAACCGGACGCCATCCGGATTTGGCGATCGCCACGCCCTCATCGGTGACGCGAACGCCGGCCCGGCCCGCATTGAGCGTGGAATTGTACTGATAGGCCTTCGTCAGCGCGCCGAAGATCGTCTCGGCCGAGGCGGCCGAAACCCCGATTCCACCGACCGAGAGAAGAACGGCGGCAGCTATACTGTAGCGAACAAGCGACACAACCTACCTCATGTTCATTTGGTACGAATGCCGCACCGGATTACCGCCCGCCGGAATTCCGATCGAAGAGCGGCGGCGGCTTGCTTCATGATCCGGATGCTGTCCGCCAGATCCCCCGCCGGACACGCCTTCGGCTACTCGATACGCGGTTTACCAACTCCCTTGCAGTCGAAACTCAAACACAGTCAGAACTCGCACGGTCAGAACTCGAATACCGGCGTCCGCCGGAATCCGGGAAGCGGCCGGATCGCCGCATTGAAGGCGCGGCGGCACGAAACCACACCGCCCTCCTTCACGCAAATGCGCGCGATGCCGGCATTGCCCTCGCCGATGACGGCGACCACGCGCCCGCCCTCGACCAACTGCCCGAAAAGCGCCTCAGGCACCTCGTCCACCGCGCCGCCGAGCAGGATCACGTCATAGGGAGCATTTTGTGGATAACCATCTTCGAGCGCCCCCTCCACGACCGTCACATTGCCAACATCGAGCTTCGCAAGCGTCGCGCGCGCCGATTCGGCAAGATCGGCCTCGCATTCGAGCCCGTCGACCGATGCGGCGAGGCGGGAAAGGACGGCGGACGAGTATCCGGTGCCGCAGCCGACATCGAGCACCCGATCCGCCGGGCCGATGACGGCAAGCTGCGCCAGCCTGGCGAAGGGCGACGGCTCCATCAGGTGGCGCGGACGCCCCGACGCCGTCGGGATGTCGATATCCTCGTCGAGATAGGCCAGCGGGCGACGCAGGGCGGGCAGGAATGCCTCGCGCGGAATGGAGCCCATGGCCGAAAGAATACGCGCGTCGGTTATGCCGGTGGTGCGCAGTTGGCCGTCCACCATCTTGACCCGCAGATGCGCGTATTCGGCTGTCATCGCTTTTCGGTTCGTCCCCTGGCGTCTCGCCGAGCCGCCATGATTATAGCAACTCGGAGGCACTGTTGGAATAAGAACGCCGCGAACGGCCTGAAGCCGGCCCGCCCAAATCGCGGCGATCATCGCGTCGGGTGTGACAAAATTAGTCCTGGCGGTCAATCAATGACTGAACGGAGTGCGTACAGCTCCGGCCTTCGTGTTGCAGAAATACCCCATGACCGAACGCATGGTTCGAGAGGCGTGACGCCCGGCGGCGACACCGAAAAGGCGGTTCTCGAACCTCGCGGTGACAATTGAGAAGGGATACGGGCCCGGAACGGGCTTCCGGCACTTGACGCCCAATACCTCTCCCCATATTGAGGCTCGACGCCGGTTTTTCGCCGCGCGGCCTCGTGGCGGAGTGGTTACGCAGAGGACTGCAAATCCTTGCACCCCGGTTCGATTCCGGGCGAGGCCTCCAGACCGACGCTTTCGGTTTTTCAGATCGTGACAGACAACCGGCGCTTGAAGCGCGCCGCGATCTTTCAGATGCGCTTGATGCTTCAGCTTCTTGATCTTGCGCAGGTCCCGGCTCCTCAGCTGCGCCACCGGCCCCAGCCCACCGCCATCCTCCGCCGCCAGCGCCTCACCGTCGCAAACTCGTAGGACAGGACGAGCAGCCCAAGCGGGATCATCCAGAAGCCCAGTATCGGCAGGAAGCCGAAGAAACCGAGAATCACCAGCACAATCCCGATAGCGATCCGAAGCGCCCGGGACCTCGGCAGGCGGACGGTCCTGCCAAAGATGCGTATCGTCCGGTCTGCTTGTGGGCCTGACGTCGCGTGACGATCTTGCGCATCGGTCATGATCGGCGTTGCGTCCTTGGCTGGGAGACAGTTCAGGACGCATCATATGGGTACGAAAATATCGGGCGCCAGCATGCATCGCCTTTCGTTTGCCGCACCGCAAAATTCCGTATTGTGCCTTTGCAATGCCCGATATGGTTTGCTATAGGCTGCGCGCTGCACAGAGTTCCCCGGTAGCTCAGCGGTAGAGCAACCGGCTGTTAACCGGTTGGTCGATGGTTCGAATCCGTCCCGGGGAGCCATTTCGGAACGAAACTGCGAACGCCGTGCGTCGCCGTTTCCACTCCATAGCCTCCTCCGGACGCCACGAGCGTCCGGAGGAGCCTTGGCTTTGATCCGCTGATCCGAATTTCGTCGGCTCCGACCTCCACCCGCTGGACTAGCGCCTGGAGGTGATGGCGCCGGAAACCGCCCTCCCGATCCCTGATCTTCTTACGAGCCTCGACCCCAAATCGACGCAGCAGCTCCGGCGTCACGCGATTGTCGTCGCCCTCGCCACGGTTTTCGGCCCGGTCCGCATCGGCTCGCGCCGCGTCACGGATTCGCTTCAACTCGACAATTCGTCCCTTAAGGTTGGAATCGTCCATTTCGGCGAGACCATTCTCAATAGCCTCATACAGGCGGGTTAGCTTGGCTTCCGCGTCCGCGGCCTGCTTCCTCAGCCCGGCGATCCGACCCTTCAGGCGTTCGGCGTGCTCCTCTCTCCGCTTAAGCAAGCCAGCAAGCAGCTCCTCGAGCCGCTCGGGCGCGAGCAGTCGTTCCTCCAAATGCGACACAACCATAGTGTCCAGCTCATCCATCGGGATCGTGCGGCCGCGGCACGCCGTCTTCCCCTGCCGCGCCGTCGTGCAGCAGGTGTAGTAGCGGTATTGGTCGCCTTTCCCGGAAGTGCGGAGCGTCATGGCTCCCCCACAGTCGGCACAGAAGCACACGCCGCCCAGGAGCGTTCCCGCCGTCACGAACCGCGGGGCCTTCAATTGCGGGCTGCGCGAGCGCATCACCGCCTGGACCTCAGCGAACTCTTCCTCGTCGATGATCGGCTCGACCGCCATGTCGACGATCTCGTCTTCCGACTTCTGCTCTCCCTTACGCTTGCCCGAGACGTTGAAGCGATGGCGGCCGATGTAGGTCTCCCTGGTCAGGATTTGGTGGACGGCCCCGACACCCCAGCGTCCGCCGGTCTGCGTCCGGATCCCACGCGTGTTCAGATAGTCGGCAATCTGCCGGGAGCCCATTGGACCGTCATCGGAGCCGACCCGTACGAGGCGAAACATGAGCTTGACCGTCTCAACCTGTGCCGGATCAGGCTCAATCTTCTTCTTGGTCCTCGCGCCTCGTTGCTCCGCGGCTACGATCTTGTAGCCGAAGGGCGGCCGCGAACCATTCCAATAACCCTGGCGGGCGTTCTCGCGCATGGCTCGAAGCGTGTGCTTGGCGTTCTCCTTCGACTGGTATTCGTCGAACAATGCCATGATCTGACGCATCATCACGCTCATCGGATCGTCGCCGAGATCCTGCGTGATGGAAGTCAGGCGGATACCGTTCTTCGCCAGCCGCCGAACATAGAATTCGAGCTGAAACTGATCGCGGAAGAAGCGCGAGAAGGAGTGCACGATGATGAAGTCGAACGACGCAGGCTTCTGTGCCGCGGCGTCCATCATCCGCTGAAACTCGGGCCGCCGATCATCAGTCGCCGATGCGCCCGGCTCGACAAACTCGGCAGCGATGGCGATGCCCTTCGCCTGGCAGTAGGCTTGGAGCTGGCGGCGCTGATCCGGAATCGAAAGATCGTGTTCGGCCTGCCGGCCGGTCGAAACACGCAGGTAGAGCGCGGCACGCCCCGGCGACGCCAAGGCGGGGGTCGCTTCGGCGTTCATACGGGACCTCCGTTCACAAATTCAGTTTTTCGGGCCCAGCAGCTCGTCGAGGAGCGGACCGAAATGGACCTCGAATAAGTCGAGCTCGGCTTCAGTGACCGGCACGCGATCCGGCCAGTCATCGGAGACATTGAGGCTCCACGGGCGCTCGATCTGTCTCCCGGCGCGGGATCGCGGCTCGGGCGCCGCCGACCGGACCGGGCGGACGTAGTCGTAAAGATCGGCGTCGCCCTGCGACGTTGGAAACCGGAGCACCTTGGCGGACATGCCGCCATTCTTGCACCGAACCCTGCAATATTGAACCGCGTCAGTGATTTATCAGGCAAACCTGCAGCGCAGGATCGGACGCTCCCGGCGGCGCCCGGCTCCCCAGGCGAAGTGTGTCGCGTCGCCGCGAAGCGCAAAAACCTACGATCGGCGACTGAGCGATGCCGTCGCGTACGGTGTTCGACGACAGGGGCCATCATCGCCTCCCTTCCGGAACGAACCTTCCTCCCAGGCCATCTTGCCGTTCGGCCTGTAACTGGATATATTACTGGCAATAATGCGGAGGTCAAGCATGGGCAACACATCTCAGAGGCGCGCCATCAAGAACTACCGGGACCGCTTGGTGGAACGCGGCATGGCGCGCTTTGAGGTTCTCGGTCGCGATTCCGATCGCGAGCTGATCCGCTCGTTTGCGAAGCGCCTGGCCGAGGACGGCCCGGAGGCCGCCCGCTTGCGGGCGGCCGTCAGCCAGGGCATCGCCGGTCAGCCGCCGCGAAAGGGCGGCATCCTCGAAGCGCTCCGGCGCTCCCCCCTGGTCGGTGCCGACGTTATTCCCGCCCGTCCATTCGAGCCGGGCCGCAAGGTTGACCTGTGAGCCAGTATCTTCTCGACACAAATGTCATCAGCAACATCACGAAGCCGGTCCCATCGGAATCGCTTCTCGGGTGGATGGCCGAACAAGTCGACGAGGACCTCTTCATTACCTCACTCACCATCGCGGAAATCTGGCGCGGCGTGCTGGAAAAGCCGCCGGGCCGGAAGCGCGATCAGCTTGAGACGTGGTTTGCCGGTCCAGAAGGGCCATCGGCCCTTTTTGCCGGCCGTATCCTCCCCTTCGACGAGAAGGCAGGTCTCGCTTGGGCGAGGCTGATGGCCGAAGGCACAGCCGTCGGCCGACCACGCAGCGCGCTAGACACTATCATCGCCGCCGTTGCCGAGGCCAACGGCTGCGTGGTCGTCACCGACAATGAAAAGGACTTCGCAGGGGTCGAGATCATCAATCCGCTGCGGGCTGTGGAGTGACCATGGGCAAGGCGGGGGCGACGCAAATCCGAAGCGCGGACGCTAGACCGGCTCGATCTCCGAAGGGACCTCGCCATTAGCTCGATTCGATCCATCGACCTCAAGCTTGTAGACGACCTCGTCGATTTCATCCGAGGGCGCGGCTATGTGCTGGATTTTTCCGATCCGAGCTTTGCCGAGTTCTTCGCGACAGAACTCGACGTCGATATCGATGATCCGATCTATGCAGAGAATGGGGGCTCCAAAGGCAAGCGTCTGCGCTGCTTTCTCCAGAAGGTCGACGACGCCACGGTGGTCCGAACCCTGCAAGTGCTCTGGGAGCACCGCGCCCAATTCTTGAGCCAGACCGAGCAGCCCGATCCCGTGCCGAACGCAGAAGGTCGATATCTCTCCCTGGTTGCAAAACTGTCTGGCCAAGCGGCCATCAGCGGGGAGCCACCCCGTCCAGCGTCCGATTGGCGGCTGCTCGCCGAGCTGCGCGAACAGCTAGTCCAGGTTGCGTCGCTTGAGCCGCACGAGCGAGGCTACGCCTTCGAGGCGTTCCTCAAACGATCCTTCGACATGGCCGGTCTGACAGCGCGCGAGCCATTCCGCAATGTTGGCGAGCAGATCGACGGAAGCTTCTTGCTGGGCGATGAGACCTACCTCTTGGAGGCCAAATGGCATTCGCTTCCGACAGGCGTCGCCGATCTGCACGTGTTCCACGGCAAGCTTGAACAGAAGGCCGCCTGGGCCCGCGGACTGTTCGTCAGCTACAACGGGTTCACGACGGAAGGGCTGGCGGCGTTCGGACCCGGCAAGCGGCTCATCTGCATGGATGGTCGCGACATATATGACGCGCTCGAGCGTCAGATTCCACTAAAGACCGTTCTCGAACGCAAAGTGCGGCGGGCAGCTGAAACAGGACATTCCTTCATCACAGTGAAGGACCTCTTCGGCCTACAGACCGCGGGGGGATACCGATGATTCTAACCGACAACGAGACCAAGGTCGACCTCCTCAACAACGAGGCGATCGCTACGACGATCATCAAACTCCTCCGCGACAGGCCGGATCAGCCGGTGACCGTCGGTGTCCACGGCGATTGGGGCGCCGGCAAATCGAGCGTGCTGGAGATGATCGAGGCCGGCTTCGAGGGTGAAGCAAAGGTCCTGTGCCTGAAATTCAACGGCTGGCGCTTTCAGGGGTTCGAAGACGCCAAGATCGCGCTCATCGAGGGCATAGTCACCGGTCTGATCGAAAAGCGTCCCGCGCTCACCAAGGCGGGTGAGACGGTCAAAGATATTTTCCGCCGGATCGACTGGCTCAAACTGGCCAAGAAGGGCGGCGGTCTCGCCTTCACAGCCTTCACCGGTATCCCGACCCCCGACCAGATCCAAGCCATCGTCGGTACGCTGGAGGGCTTCCTCGCCGATCCGGCAAAGCTGGCCACCAAGGACAATGTCGAAGCGGCCATCGACGGCGTAAGAGGTCTGCTGAAGCCCAAAGGGGAAGGCGACTCGACCAACGTGCCCGAGGAGATCAACGCCTTCCGGAAGGCCTTCGACGATCTCTTAGAAGAAGCAGGCGTCGAGCAATTGGTCGTTCTCATTGACGATCTTGATCGCTGCCTGCCCGACACGGCGATCGAAACGCTGGAAGCGGTGCGCCTCTTCGTCTTCACGTCGCGAACCGCCTTCGTGGTCGCCGCTGATGAGGCGATGATCGAATACGCGGTGCGCAAGCATTTTCCCGACCTGCCGGACACGACCGGGCCGCAGACCTATGCGCGGAATTATCTGGAGAAGCTGATCCAGGTGCCCTTCCGCATTCCGGCCCTGGGCGACACGGAAACGCGCATCTATGTGACCCTGCTTCTCGTGGGGGCCGAACTGGGCGACAACGATCCGGCCTTCAACACGTTAATCGGCGTCGCCCGAGAGCGGCTGAAGCGACCGTGGACATCCGGCGCGCTCGATGCTGCGACGGTGAGAACTGCGCTCGGCGACAAGGCCTCACGAGCCAACAACGCCCTGGCGCTCAGCGATCAGATAGGGCCGATCTTGGCCAGCGGCACCAAGGGGAACCCTCGCCAGATCAAACGATTCCTCAATACGCTTGTCTTGCGGCAGCGCACGGCCGAAGCGCGCGGTTTCGGCGATGACGTCAAGCTGCCGGTTCTCGCCAAGCTGATGCTCGCGGAGCGTTTCATCCCACGCCTGTTCGACCAGATCGCGGCTGCCGCCGCGGCGGCGCCGGATGGGAAGTGTGCGGATCTGGCCTCGCTCGAAGCGGCCGCCACCGCAAAGGAAGACACCAAGCGCGCGGCCAAGCCGGACAAGGCGCCCGCCGGCGGGAAGTCGGGCGATACGGCCAAGACCGTGCCGAAGCTGGAGGCCGTGAAAACGACCGAGAGCGCGCTCCTGAGCGAGTGGCTCTCGTCGCCTGCTGTCAAGGCCTGGGCTGCGGTGCCGACCGCGATCGGAGGCGAGGACCTCCGCCCCTACCTCTTCGTTGCGAAGGATCGAAAGGACTACTTCGGCGCCGCGTCGGTGCTCGGTCACCTGGCCGCCGTCGTCGAACAACTCTTCGGCGGAAAGTTTGCGGTGCAGGGCCTCGAACCTGACCTCAAGCGGCTTGCTCCACCCGAAGCCGCCCAAGTGTTCGAGGCGGTGCGCGGCCGCATCGTCGGAGGAGACAGCTTCGACACCGAGCCGCCCGGCACAGCCGGCTTGGCGATCCTCGTCAAAGCGCATCCAACCCTTCAGGGGAACCTCGTCGACTTCCTCGATGCGCTTCCCCGAGACCGGTTGGGGCCATGGGTTTGCAGCGGCTGGGAAGGCGTTCTCAAAGATCCCGACGCGGCTCAGCGATTTGACCGCCTGCTTCAGGCGTGGGGCAAGGATGGCGGTCCGATGCTGAAGGTCGCGGCCACCGGCGTGCTCCGCACCCGCCAGGGAGCTCGCTGATGGGCACCTCCAGCGCATTCGGCGGCCAGGGAGGAGGTACGCCGCTTGTCCCGAGCTGGCTTGGCGATAACGGCGCGCCACCAGCCGCACCGGACGGAGCGCCCCCTGACGGGACACCACCGGGCGGCCCGCCTCCCGACGTTCCAGCAGATGGCACGAACCCGCCCGGCGCGCCGCCGGCGAGGCCACCTATCCCGCCGGCCGCCGATCCAACGCGATTCTCGGCCGCCCGCAACAACTTCTCCCGCTTCGCCGGCTCAGGCGGCGACGACCGCAGGAGCCTAGGCCGGGCCGTGTCGCACTATGTCGGCTCATCCTCAGGCGGCGCACGCACGGCGGCCGCCAGAATGGGATCGGCGCGGGGCGCAGGCAGCCGCCTCCTCGGCTTCCTGTCTGACGCGGTCACACGCGGCGCGACTGAAGCCCTCCGCGCGCTCAATCTTGGCGCACTCGCCGGTCGGCCAATCGAAGAAATCTTCTTGGGGCTGACCGACTACGTATGCCCAGACGGTGGCTCGATCGACGAAGGTATCGCGCGTGAGGCCTTCGTCGAGACGATCACCGATCTCGCAGGGGCCGGGATCACTGATCTCGACGGACTGACCGCCGATCAGATGCAGACCGTATTTGAGCTCTACGCGACCAACGCGATCGAGGCCCGGCTGTGCAATGACATCGGTGCGAAAACGGTGACGCTGCCCTCCGACAGCCGGGCGGCTGCGCGCGTGCAGGCGCAGTTGAATGACTTCATTCGGCGCGGCGTGGCCGATGCGCTCACTTCCGTTCGCGCCGCCGCCGTCGCGCTGACGCCTGATCGCGTGCTCGGATTCGTCGGACGCATCTACGAGCAAGCATTCGGCATCCTGCAGATCATGGGCGACGCGGAAGCGGAGGCAGCATGAGACGACACGCCATTATCGGCCGCTACGGCCCGGGCGACCGCAGCCGGCTGCCGCTCGGCGACGGAGAAGTCGAAACCCGCCTCGACCTGGTCATCGGAGAACGCTCGCTCGATCACGGAATCGGTCGTGCGCTTCGAGACTTGGCACGCCTTGGCGTTCATCCCTCCGAGATGGGCGTGGATGTCCTTGTGCTGGCCGCGCATGTCCATGCGGCCGACACACGCATCTCACGCGCGAGCGAGTCCCAGGATGGCTGGACCCGCGAAATCCGCTTGGTCGTACCGGTCTCCGATCCCGAGCGCTGGACGGCCGCCGGGCCCACCTTCGTTCGGATGCTGAATTTCCTCACCGGCGATCGCTGGTCCATCGCCTTTCGGGCTCGACCGCGCCGCTTCGCACGGGTCGCGCCGACACCTGCAGGGAGGCTCATCGGTCCTCCCTTCGACGATCTGGCGCTCTTCTCCGGCGGTCTCGATAGCCTGATCGGCGCCATCGATGCCCTCGAAGCGGGCCGGACGCCGCTTCTCATCAGTCACGCCGGCGAGGGTGCGACAAGCGACGCGCAGTCCACGATCTTCGACGCATTGAAGGCGCATTATCGTGCGCGCGCCTTTGAACGCTTGCGCCTCTGGATGGCATTCCCGGACGGCCTCGTTCGTGGATCGGCCGGAGAGAACACCACCCGTGGGCGTTCCTTCCTCTTCTTCGCGCTGGGCGTATTCGCCGGCAGCGGCCTCGATGGACCATTCACCCTGAACGTGCCCGAGAATGGCCTAATCGCGGTCAATGTCCCGCTCGACCCCCTCCGCCTCGGGGCATTGAGCACGCGCACGACACATCCATTCTATATCGCGCGTTGGAACGACGCTCTCGCGGGCCTGGGCGTCAATGGACGGATCGAGAATCCCTACTGGGACAAGACCAAAGGCGAGATGGTGGCGGCGTGCGCCCACGGCGCGTTGCTCCGCCGCCTCACTCCTACCTCTATATCGTGCGCTTCCCCGACCAAGGGCCGCTGGCAGGGTCTCGGAACTCAGCATTGCGGTTATTGCCTGCCATGCCTCATTCGACGCGCGGCTCTCGTCACCGGTTTGCGTCCCGACACTGACCCGACCGTCTATACCGTCGACGATCTCACCGCCCGGGCGCTTGATACCCGACAGTCCGAGGGCGTTCAGATCCGATCGTTCCAACTCGCGATCGAGCGGCTTCGCGCCAGGCCCGCACTGGCGCCGATACTAATCCACAAGCCCGGTCCGCTCTTCGATGAGTCGCCGGCCCGCCAAACCGCGCTCGCGGAGGTCTATCGCCGTGGCCTTGAGGAGGTGGGCGTGCTGCTGGCCGGAGTCAGGACGCGGCCTGGATGACCAACGATCTTGCGGTCGGCGGCGTGGATTTTCACTGCCATCTCGATCTCTATCCGGACCTGGAAGTCGCAATCGCAAAAGCGGAGGCGGCGCGCATCTACACGTTGACCGTCACCACGACCCCTAAGGCATGGCCGCGCAACTATGAGCTCACACGCGGCACCCGTTACGTGCGGGCGGCGCTCGGCCTGCATCCGCAGCTGGTCGCGGAGCGAGCCGGCGAATTGCCGCTGTGGGAACGCCATCTGCCGGAGACCCGCTATATCGGCGAGGTCGGCCTCGACGCCGGTCCGCGATTCTACAAATCCCTAGACTCTCAGAAACGGGTGTTTCGCACCGTCCTCGAACGATGCGCGGAAGCCGGTGGCAAGGTTCTCACTGTCCACAGCGTCCGCAGCGTGCCGATGGTGCTCGACATGGTCGAACGCTATCTGCCGCGCGATCGGGGTATCGTCGTGTTGCACTGGTTTACGGGAAGCAAGGCCGAGGCTCGGCGCGCAGCGGCTCTCGGCTGTTACTTCTCAGTCAACGCCGAGATGACCCGTTCCGACCGCGGTCGGGCGCTCGTCGCCGACCTGCCGATGGATCGCCTCCTCACCGAGACGGACGGCCCCTTCACCCAGATTGACGGACGCCCCACCGAACCGGCGGACGCACGGATGGCGATCGAGGCCGTCGCCCGCGCTCGGAACCTCACCAACGATGCGATCGCCAGAGCGGTTCGGACCAATCTTCAAACGCTATTGCGTTAAGGCGAAGCGACCTCATTCGATTGTGCCATCGAAAGGGGAAAGCCTTCCCCTGCGGCCGAGCCCCAAGTCTCGGCCGACCCCTTCTGCGGGGACACCCCGCAACGCCCCGAGAGTGAGAGTGCGGACGGGCTTGCCGTGACGGGTTGAGGATCGGGAGAGAGGCTCCCGGCGCCCGTCGCGGAGACCCGCGATGTCCAGACACTATCGCAATGGCCCTTCCAATCGGACGAGCCTGTACGACGAGATCACCTCGAAAATCATCGCCGAGCTGGAGGCCGGACGCGTGCCCTGGGTCCAGCCCTGGGGAACGGCGGCGGCGAAGGCGCCGCTCGCCATGCCGAAGAACGCCGCTACTGGCCGAGGCTATTCCGGTATTAATGTGCTGATCCTATGGGGCGCCGTCGTTGAGCACGGCTTTCTTTGCCAGAGCTGGCTGACCTTCCGCCAAGCGCTGTCGCTCGGCGGCAATGTGCGCAAGGGCGAGCGCGGCACGACCGTTGTCTATGCCGACCGGTTCATTCCGGACGAGGAGAAGAAACGCGCCCGCGAAACCGGCGAGGACGCCCAGGCCATCCCGTTTCTGAAGCGCTTCACCGTCTTCAATGCCGCCCAATGCGACGGCCTTCCGGAAGACATCGCCGTCGTCGCGCCGCCACCGCCGCCCGGCCTAATCGAGCCGAAGGTCGAGGCGCTGATCAAAGCGACTGGCATCGACTTCCGCATCGGCGGCAATCGTGCCTTCTATGTGCCGGCGCATGACTACGTGCAGGTCCCGCCGCCCCAGGCCTACTTCGAGCCGATCAACTGGCATCGCACCGCGCTGCACGAGCTGGGACACGCCTCGGGCGCACCCCACCGGCTGCACCGGGATCTGACCGGCTCCTTCGGATCGAAGAAATATGCATTCGAAGAATTGATCGCCGAAATGAACGCGGCGTTCTGCTGTGCCTCTCTCGGCATCATCCCGACTGTGCGTCACGCCGACTATATCGGCTCATGGCTGGAGGTGCTGCGCGACGACAACCGCGCGATCGTCCGTGCCGCCAGTCAGGCGAGCAAGGCGGCCGATTTCATTCTCGGCTTTCTGCCGGGGCAGGTCGCGCCAGCCGCCGACGAACGGGAGGCTGCGTGATGACACTGCATCCGCGCGGTCGCCACCTCCTCGAGAAGGCCGCCGGGTTCGCCGCTGGCGCCCGCAGCGCTGCTTCGCAGCACCGCGACTTCCGCGGAATCATGCTCCAGCATGTGGGGATCGCGATCGAACTCTCGCTGAAGTCGTTCCTGCAACATCGCGGTTGGAGCGACGAACGATGCCGGCTTGAGCTACGGCACGACCTGGTGAAGGCATTGGCCGCAGCGAAGAAGCTTGGCTTTCGCCCGAGCGATCCCGGCTTGATGCGGGTCGTCGCGGTCCTGTCCCCCTTTTACCGGAGGCACGCGACAGCCGAGCTAGCGGCTCAGACGCCCGAGCCGCTTGAATCGGAGCGGACACCGCAGGCGACGGAACGGCTCCTCGATGACATCCGCGCCGCTTCCTCTTCTCGTCGAAGGCCGCGCGAAGCCTCATAGAGGAAGAGGACTGAGGGGATTTTCGTGACGGGTTGGAGGCCGAGAGAGAGGCTTTCGGCCGCCCGTCGCGGAGTAAATCCCGATGGCTACTGCCGTTCAGAAGATCACCCTGTCGTCCTCGCGCGACATTCCCTTCAACAAGCTGGTGCTGAGCCAGTCGAACGTCCGGCGCGTGAAGGCTGGCGTCTCGATCGATGACCTTGCGGCCTCGATCGTCCGCCGCGGCCTCATCCAGAGCCTCAACGTCCGCCCCGTCCTCGACACCGAGGGCCAGGAGACCGGAATGTTCGAGGTTCCAGCCGGCGGACGCCGCTACCGGGCGCTGGAGTTTCTGGTGAAGCAGAAGCGCTTAGGCAAGACCGCCCCGGTGCCCTGCGTGGTGCGCGATCCCTCGACCGCCATCCTCGCCGAGGAGGATTCGCTCGCCGAGAACATCGAACGCGCACCGCTGCATCCCCTCGACCAGTTCCGTGCGTTTCAGGACATGCGCCTGAAGGGCCAGTCCGAGGAGGACATCGCGGCGGCCTTCTTCATTCCCGTCAACGTCGTGAAGCAGCGCTTGCGCCTGGCCGCGGTCGCGCAGTCGCTCCTCGATGTCTATGCCGAGGACGGCATGACGCTGGAGCAGCTCATGGCCTTCACCGTCTCGGCCGACGAGGCGCGTCAGGTCCAGGTCTGGGAGTCGATCCGCAACTCCTGGTCCAAGGAGCCCTATCAGATCCGCCGGATGCTGACCGAGAGCACCGTGCGCGCGTCCGACAAGCGGGCGATCTTCGTCGGACTCGACGCCTATGAGGCCGCCGGCGGCAGCATCATGCGCGATCTGTTCCAGGCCGACGACGGTGGATGGCTGCAGGACCCGGCGCTGCTCGATCGTCTGGTTTCCGAGAAGCTGAAGATCATCGCCGACGGGGTCGCGGACGAAGGCTGGAAATGGATCGAGGTCGATGTCAGCCATCCCTACGATGTCGCGCGCGGACTGCGCGAGATCGCCGGGACGCCTACCGATCTGACCGACGAGGAGCGGGCGACGTTCGAGGCCCTCAACGCCGAATACGCCAGGCTAGAGGCCGAATATGAAGGCGCCGACGAGCTACCCGACGATGTGGACGAGCGGCTTGGCGAGATCGAGACGGCCCTGAATGCCTTCGGCCAGCGGCCCGCCATCTATGATCCGGCCGACATCGCCCGCGCCGGCGCCTTCATTAGCATCGACGCCGACGGCTCGCTCTCGATCGATCGCGGCTATGTGCGTCCGGAGGACGAAGCGCCGGTGGACATCGAGACCGACGGCGGTGACGCCAGCCAGGGCGCCGAGAGCTCCGATCCAGCGGCGGCGTCGGTCCAGCGGGCCGTGATCACCATCGGCGGCCATTCGGCCGAGGCGGAGGATGACGAGGAGGAGACGATCAAGCCCTTGCCTGAACGGCTCGTGATGGAGCTGACCGCGCATCGCACGCTGGCACTACGCGACGCGTTGGCGAACAATCCCCATGTCGCGCTGACGGCGCTGCTGCACAAGCTCGTCACCGACACCTTCCAGCGGAGCTCGACCACCGGCGGGTGCCTGGAAGCCAGCGTCCGGCACGTCTTCTTCCCCGTGCAGGCCGCCAACCTGAAGGACAGCGTGTCGGCCAAGACAGTCAGCGAGCGGCAGGAAGCCTGGAAGACCGACATCCCGCAGGAGGATCAGGCGCTGTGGGAGTGGCTCGACGGACTGGACGAGGCCAACCGTCTGGCGCTGCTCGCCCATTGCGTCAGCTACGGCGTCAACGCGCTATTCGAGAAGGTCGACCGCTATGGCGGCTCCGGCGTCTCGCAGCACAGCCTCGAACGCCGCCTCGGTCAGGCCGATCGATTGGCCCGCGCGGTCCGGCTCGACATGGTGGAGGTCGGCTGGACGCCTACCGTCGATAACTATCTTGGCCGCGTGACCAAGCCGCGCATCCTCGAGGCCGTGCGCGAAGGGGCTGGCGAGCGGGCCGCGCAACTTATCGACCATCTGAAAAAGGTCGACATGGCCAAGGAGGCCGAACGGTTGCTGGCCGACAGCGGCTGGCTGCCCGAGCCGCTGCGCCTCGCCGAGGTCGAGCCCGCCACCGGATCGGCGGCCGAAGGCGATGGGGAAACCGAGGCGCTGCCGGATTTCCTCGCGAGCGAGGATGAGGCCTCGGCAGACAGCGAAGACGATCCGGCGCACCTGGTCGCCGCCGAATGATCGACATTGTCCGGCGGCAATCGCCGCCGGCTCCCATATGCCGATAAGCTAAAGCCCGGCCCCCTGCGCTACAGGGATCAGCCGGGCTTTTTCTTTGTTGGCGTTTGGCGCTGTCGCCCTACCGACCGGCGGCATGCCGTCCCTCTACCAGACAGCCACTTCCCATTGGCCGTTGACGCGCGCGAATCCGATCGGGCGGTTCTGGGGCGCAGCATTGGCCCGCGTCGGGTCCATCGTAAGACGTGTCATGCACGTGACGCCGGGGCCGACACCGCCCGGAGAGCAATCGCCGAGCTTCAGCGTCGCGTTGGCCAGCGACGTACCCGTGAAGAGCTTATGACGCCGGACGGCGTCCGTCGCTTCCTGCTCGGTGGGCTGTGCGACACCCGCGACCGCAGCCGCCGAGGTCGTGGGCCTGAGGACCGGCCGCAGGCCGAACCCCGCGCCGAATCCCACCGCCAAGGCGACCGCGGCGACGATCCCGACTGCGCTTGCTTTCATCCTTTGCCTCCATCCGACCGCGTTGCACCGAAGACGCGGACAGGCCTCGGAGGCCGACGGGATACGCGTCTTGAGATTGTCGACGGAGTGTAGCCACGCCGCCCGGCGATCGAAACCCCGCCCGCATCTTGGTCGCGCCGTAACGAGCGGTTTGTGCGGCGGCGCTGCGCGTCAAGCCTTTGGAATCAGAGGGAGAGGACGGCCGGGACGGGTTTGAGCCGGTGCGGTCGAGAGAGAGCGCCGGGCGGCTCGGACCTTTCCCGCTCTCCTGAAGGACCCTCCATGACGCATCTTCCCGGATCAGGGGCCGCCCTGGCTCCAGCCCTTCCACTCGCGCCCGCCGCCGACCCATCGCCGCGTATCGCCCAAGCAGCGCGTTTCCTCCTGCCTCATCTCGCACGCGGCGCGCGGATCGACGCCGCCACGCTGCGCGGCGCGATGGACGCCGCCTTCGGCGCCTCCGACGCATCCGGCGCCTGGGATTGGAAAACCGCCTATGACGCTTGCGAGGCGGCGACGGTCCTGTTCCTGCGCAAGTTCGGCCCGGCAATCCGCGCCAAGGCCACATCGCCGGCCGCCATGCTGCCGATGCTGGCGAAGATCGCGGAGCTTCTGCCGACCCATACCCGCCGCTCGGCGGAGAGCGAAGCCCTTCAGCAGTTCTCCACTCCGATTCCGCTGGGTCTGGCGGCCGCCACCGCCGCGGCGGTCACTGCGACCGATCGCGTTCTGGAGCCGTCCGCTGGCACCGGTCTGCTCGCCGTCCTCGCCGAACTGGCCGGCGGATCGCTCATGCTGAACGAACTCGCCGCTTGCCGCGCGGGACTCCTCGATAGCCTCTTCCCTTCGGTGTCGGTCACCAGGCTCGACGCCGCGCAGATCCATGATCATCTCGACGCCGGCTTCGTGCCGAGCGTGGTGCTGATGAACCCGCCGTTCTCGGCGATGGCGAACGTCTCCGGCCGCATGGCCGACGCCACATACCGCCACATCGCCTCCGCGCTCGCGCGTCTTTGCGACGCTGGCCGACTCGTCGCGATCACGGGCGCCAGCTTCGCGCCCGACGCGCCGGCTTGGGCAGCGGCCTTCGTTCGGCTTCAGGAGCATGGCCGCGTCGTGTTCTCGGCCGCCGTCGATGGCTCGGTCTACGCCAAGCATGGCACGACGATCGACACGCGGCTGACCGTTATCGACAAGTGGCCGGCCGACGACCCCACGATTGTCGCCACCTCGGCCGGCACTGCCCCGGACGCCGCCACGCTGCTCGGCTGGGTGACCCGCGATATGCCAGGGCGGCTGCCGATCGCCGCATCCATGGCAGCCCAGGCCACGCTGCGTCCCATCGTTCCCCGCACTTTGCGGGGTTATCTCGCCCGACCACGTTCGTCGGCGCCCGAGGCCACCGTTCTGAGCGAACCCGAAGGCGTCGATCTCGCCTATGAAACCATCGACTGGCAGCCGGCCGAGGGCACCCGGCTCACGGATGCGATTTATGAGGAATACGGATTGCAGTCGATCCGTATTTCCGGTTCTCAGGCCCATCCGACGAAGCTGGTGCAGTCCGCCGCGATGGCCTCGGTCGCGCCGCCCAAACCGAGCTACCGGCCACGCTTGCCGGCACATCTTCTCGCCGATGGCCTGCTGTCCGACGCCCAGCTCGAGACGGTGATCTATGCCGGCGAGGCCCACGGCGACTATCTCACCGGATCGTGGACGGCGGACGAGACCTTCGACGTCATCTCGGCCGCGCGCGAAGATGCCCCGAACGCGGTCCGCTTCCGGCGTGGCTTCATGCTCGGCGACGGCACTGGCGCCGGCAAGGGCCGTCAGAGCGCCGGCATCATTCTCGACAACTGGATGCAGGGCCGCCGCAAGGCCGTCTGGATCTCGAAGTCTGACAAGCTGATCGAGGACGCGCAGCGTGACTGGTCGGCGCTCGGCATGGAGCGGCTGCTGGTGACGCCGCTCTCGCGCTTCCGCCAAGGAACGCCGATCCGGCTGCCGGAAGGCGTCCTATTCACCACCTATGCCACGCTACGTTCCGACGAGCGTGGAGAGAAGGTTTCGCGCGTCCGTCAGATCGTCGATTGGTTGGGCTCCGATTTCGATGGAGTGATCATTTTCGACGAGAGCCACGCCATGCAGAACGCCGCGGGCGGAAAGGGTGAACGCGGCGACCAGGCCGCCTCGCAACAGGGGCGCGCGGGACTACGCGTTCAGCATGCCCTGCCGAACGCGCGCGTGGTCTACGTTTCCGCCACCGGCGCGACGACGGTCCACAATCTGGCCTATGCACAGCGGCTCGGCCTCTGGGGCGGCGAAGACTTTCCGTTCTCGACCAGGTCCGATTTCGTGGAGGCGATCGAGGCCGGCGGCGTGGCGGCCATGGAAGTGCTGGCAAGGGACCTGAGGGCACTCGGGCTCTACACGGCCCGCTCGCTCTCCTACGACGGCGTCGAATACGAGCTGGTCGAGCACCAGCTCACGCCTGAGCAGACGCGCATCTATGACGCCTATGCCGGGGCATTCTCCATCATCCACAACAATCTGTCGGCGGCGATGGAGGCCGCCAACATCACGGGCGACAAGGGCACGCTCAATGCGCAGGCCAAATCCGCCGCTCGATCGGCGTTCGAATCCGCCAAGCAGCGTTTCTTCGGCCATCTCCTGACAAGCATGAAGACGCCGACCCTGATTCGCTCGATCGAGCGCGATTTGGCGGAGGGCCATGCCGCCGTCATCCAGATCGTTTCGACGGGCGAAGCGCTAATGGAGCGCCGCCTGGCGGAGATCCCAACCGACGAGTGGAACGACGTGCGCGTCGACATCACCCCGCGGGAATATGTGCTCGACTACCTCGCCCATTCCTTCCCGGTGCAGCTCTACGAGCCGTTCACGGATTCCGAAGGCAATCTGTCGTCACGACCGGTCTATCGCGACGGCCAGCCCGTCGAGAGCCGCGAAGCCGTCGCTCGCCGCGACCGCTTGATTGAGCATCTCGCATCGCTGGCGCCGGTGCCGGGCGCACTCGACCAGATCGTCCAGCGCTTCGGCACGGACATCGTCGCCGAGGTCACCGGCCGTTCGCGTCGTATTATACGCAAGGGCGATCGCCTTGCCGTCGAAAGCCGCGCCGGATCGGCCAATCTCGCCGAGACCGCCGCCTTCATGGACGACGTGAAGCGTATCCTCGTCTTCTCCGACGCGGGCGGGACCGGCCGCAGCTACCACGCCGATCTCTCCGCCCGAAATCGCCGGCTGCGCGTCCACTATCTGTTGGAGCCGGGTTGGAAGGCCGACGCAGCCATTCAGGGGCTCGGCCGGACCAATCGCACCAACCAGGCGCAGCCCCCGCTCTTCCGCCCGATCGCGACCGACGTGAAGGCCGAGAAGCGCTTCCTCTCCACGATCGCCCGGCGTCTCGACACTTTGGGCGCGATCACGCGGGGCCAACGCCAGACCGGCGGCCAGGGCCTGTTTCGCCCAGAGGACAATTTGGAGAGCCACTATGCGCGCGACGCGCTGCGTCAGCTCTACCTGCTGCTGGTGCGCGGCAAGGTCGAAGGCTGCTCGCTCCAGATGTTCGAGGACGCGACCGGTCTTTCGCTGATGGACTCGAACGGCATCAAGGACGAGCTGCCGCCGATCACGACGTTCCTCAACCGCCTGCTCGCCCTGACGATCGAACTCCAAGGCATCCTCTTCACGGCGTTCGAGCAGCTCCTCAACGCCAAGATCGAGGGCGCCATCGCCAGTGGCACCTACGACGTCGGACTGGAAACGCTGAGGGGGGAGAGCTTCGCCGTCACCGACCGCAACACGATCCACGTTCATCCGGGTACGGGTGCGGAAACCCGTCTGCTGACGATCACGCAACGAATTCGCAACCGGCCGGCCACGCTCGACGAGGCGATGGGCCTGTTGTCGGATCGCCGGGCGATGCTGCTGGTCAACGACCGCTCCGGCCGCGCCGCCGTTCAGGTGCCGGCGACTTCGCTGATGTTGGATGACGGCGAGATCGAGCGCCGCGTCCGCCTGATCCGGCCGATGGAGCAGCATCACGCCTCGCTGACCATGATGGCGGAAAGTCACTGGGTCGAAGCCGACCGCACGGCGTTCGCATCGGCGTGGACTGTCGAGGTCGCGGACGTGCCGGCGTTCTCCGAGAGCACCATCCATGTCGTCTCGGGCCTGTTGCTGCCGATCTGGAAGCGCCTGCCGAACGAGTCGACGCGGGTCTACCGGCTCCAGACCGATGAGGGCGAGCGCATCATCGGCCGCAAGGTTTCGCCCGCCTGGGTCGCGCTCGCACTGACGACGGGAACCAGTACGCTGGCGCCGGATGACGCCTTCGCGGCCCTGATCGACGGCAAGACTATCCTCGACCTCGCCGAGGGTCTCCAACTCCGCCGCGTCCGCGTCATGGGCGCCAACCGCATCGAACTCTCCGGTTTCACGGACACGATGCGCGAGCGCCTCAGCGCTTACGGCCTCTTCCACGAGATCATCTCCTGGAAGCTCCGCATGTTCGTGCCGACGGACGCGAATGGCTCGGCAGTGCTTTCAAAGGTCATGGATCGTTATCCCGTCCAGCGGATCGCCGAGCGGGAGGCTGCGTAACATGGCCCGTCATGACGCATCCGAGCTGGCACAACGTCTCGGCCGGCAGGCCGAGGCCGTGTGCCGGCACTATCTCTCGGCTGGACATCGCGAGGGCCGCTACTGGCTGGTCGGTGACGTGCGCAACACACCCGGCCGCTCGATGTTCGTCCGCCTGAAGGGAGCCGATTCTGGCAAGGGTGCGGCGGGCAAATGGACCGACGCCGCCACAGGCGAACACGGCGATCTCCTCGATGTCATCCGCGAGAGCTGCGGGCTGATCGACTTCAAGGACGTCGCCGATGAGGCCCGGAGCTTCCTGAGCCTGCCGCGTCCCGAGCCCGACCCGGACCACCAACGACGCCCGGCGTCGGCGCCTACTGGATCTCCGGAGGTCGCACGCCGGCTCTTCGCGATGTCGCAGCCGATTACGCGCACAATCGTCGAGACGTATCTACGGAAACGCGGCATCACGGCTTTGCACGGAACTGGATCGCTCCGCTTCCATCCGCGCTGCTACTATCGGCCGGACGAGCATTCGCCGACCGAGACCTGGCCGGCGATGATCGCGTCCGTCACCGATCTCGACGGCCGGATCACGGGCGTACATCGCACATGGCTCTGCCCCGAAGGGAGCGGCAAGGCGCCAATCGACACACCGCGGCGGGCAATGGGCGATCTCCTCGGTCATGCGGTCCGGTTCGGCATGGCGCACGATGTGGTTGCGGCCGGCGAAGGCATCGAGACGATCCTGTCACTCCGCATGGCCCTATCGGACCTGCCAATGACGGCTGCACTCTCGGCCGCACATCTCGCCGCCATCCTGTTCCCGGCGACCCTTCGCCGACTCTACATCGCCCGCGACGACGATCCGGCCGGTGACGGCGCGCGCGACAGCCTGGTCGAACGGGCGCAGACGGCCGGCATCGAGGCGATTGTGCTTTCTCCGACGCTTGGGGACTTCAACGAGGATCTCCGCACCCTCGGCATCGGCGCGCTGCGGGCAGCGATCCGCCAGCAGCTCGCCCCGGAGGACGTCGCCCGTTTTCTCGCCCTGGCGGCATAGCCGGAAGGGGCAAGCACGGGGTAGCGGCGGCCATCACCCGGCTTCGCACGAGGCTGCGTCCCGTTGCGCCGGAGAGGACCACGACCCGGCCTTCGAGAGGGCGATCGGCCGTCAAGCGGCCCGGACCGGCAATGGCTGCGCCCGGCTATTTTCCGGCGCGCTCCAGAGGAGCGCTTTCCATCGCGAAACAAAATAGCCGGTCTTCGCCATCCGGCGCGATGCTTGGCCCTGCGCTGACGCTCCGGGTGCAGGTCCGGTCCGCCCGACGGCTTTCGTCGCCAGAAGGCCGCGAGGGTCGCGGTCAAACCGACGAAGGAACATCCCATGGCGAGCGAGCACGACGACGGCTTCGAACCGCACCACGCCTCATCCCCAACCGACCACGTCCTGACCGAACTCCAACTCTACGGCTTTCGTCCCTTTCAGGACGAACCCGATCCGAGGCCACTTCCCGAAGGCGATGCGGTCGCCGGGGCCATCGCCGACATCTTCGACGCCCTGATCGCCACCCTCGAGGACACCCGCCTCGAACCCGACCTTGATGACCTCCTCTGGTCGACCGTCAACCTCTTCCATCGCGCCACCGACCGGATCGAACGCGAACTCGATGACAATGAGCAGGCGCAGCGCCGCGGCCAGCGCGAACAGGACGGCTCGGAGGTGAAGTCGGTAGAACTCGAACGTCTCACCGCCGAAGGACAGACCATGATCGAGCGCCGCAACGCTTTCGAGCTGATGCGCGATCAGGCCGCAGAACACTTCGAGCGCCACACCGGATCATCCTGGCGACCACGCAGCGGATCGATGGTCAATCACCGCGCCATGACCTCAGCAATGATCGACAGCCGTGATTTCCTTGACGCCAAGCGCCGGGCCGAGAGTGAGGTGCTAATCCCGGCGGGTCCGAAGATCGCGGTTACCGGCGGCCTCGACTTCAACGACCACCGGCTGATCTGGGCGAAGCTCGATCAGGTCCATACCAAGCATCCCGACATGGTGCTGTTGCACGGCGGGTCGCCGAAGGGCGCGGAGCGCATCGCCGCTCGCTGGTCCGACCATCGCAAGGTTCCGCAGATTGCCTTCAAGCCCGACTGGACGAAGCACGCCAAGGCCGCGCCGTTCAAGCGCAACGATCAGATGCTGGCCGTCCTGCCGATCGGCGTGATGGTCTTCCCCGGCACCGGCATCCAGGACAACCTCGCCGACAAAGCGCGCAAGCTCGGCATCCCGGTCTGGAAGTTCGGTAACGGCGCGTAAGCGCCGCCAGCATCACCTGCAAATATTCGACAACCGAAACGCAGCCCGCAACCGTTTCGGTCTTTCGTGCATGACGGTAAATTGCCCTCGCAAGTGTCCCAATTGTACGGCGGCGTAAATATCAGGCGCGAAGTCCCGACATAATCTGGAACTCATTGCGACAAGGTATTGTTTCAGCAAGGGACGACTATTATCCGGCGCAACATGAGAGTTTTGCCACATCCTTTGCAAATCCTTGGGCTGCGAGTTTCAGCCCCTCCACGGTGGTGAGATAAGGGAAAATCATCTCGCCGAGGCCCTTCGCCGTCATGTCGTGCTTGAGCGCTAACGCCAGGGTCTGGATGCTGTCTGCGCCCTCAGGAGCGAGAATCTGGCCGCCGAGGAGACGGTCGCTCTTTGCGTCCGCCACCAGCTTGATGAGCCCACGCGTATCGCGGGCAGCCAGCGCGCGCGGCACCTGGTCGAGCGACACCACCGACGTCTTGACCTCGACTCCGCGCTCGATTGCCTGCGCCTCGCTGAAACCGACGCCGGCTACTTGCGGATCGCTGAAGACCACCCAGGGCATGGCGGTGTTGTCATAGACGAGGCTGTCGCCGTTTAGCGCATTGCGCGCCGCGAGCTTGGCACCGTAAGCCGCCATATAGACGAACTGATCGCGCCCTGTCACATCGCCGGCGGCATAGACGCCGGATTTCGAGGTGCGCATCCGGTCATCGACGACGATCCCACCATTGGGCGCCAGCCTTATGCCGGCCTCCTCCAGGCCAAGATCCGCGGTGTTGGGCATGCGTCCGGTCGTCACCAGAACCTGCTCGGCGGTGAGCATTTCGGCGCGACCATCCACATCAATGGTCAGCGTGATTTCACCGTCTTGCTGCTCGATCCTGGAATAGGTCAGTCCGGTCCGAACCGTGATGCCTTCGTCGGCCAGATAGCGAGCAAGTGCTTGCGCTATTTCCGGTTCCGCCTCCGGTAGCAGGCGCGAGCGCGTGACCATGGTCACGGCGGTCCCCGTGCGGGCGAACATCTGGGCCAACTCGCAGCCAATATAACCGCCCCCGATGACCAGAAGCGAGCGAGGCTGCTCGGTGAGCTCCAGCGCCGTGGTGCTGGTGAGGTAGGGAACATTCTCAATGCCGGGGATGCTTGGCATGGCCGGTGACGCGCCGGTGGCGACGATGATCTTGCCGGCAGTGACTGGGCTGTCGTTCACAAGCACACCGGCACCATTCAGCCTTGCTGCCCCCTCCAAATAGGCGATGCTGTTATATTCGGGCAGCAGATCGATATATTTCTTCTGCCTGAGCGTTCCGACCAGATCGTCCTTGGCCGCGACCAGTGCGCGCCAATCGCTGACGTGGGCTTCACCGGCAAGCCCCGGAAACCGGCTTGCCGCGCCTGCGCCATGCAGAGCTTCGGCGGCGCGGATCATGGTCTTGGACGGCACACACCCGACATTGACGCAGGTGCCGCCGATGGTGCCGTGGCCGATCAGGGCGACATTGGCGCCCTGTTCCGCAGCGGTGATCGCGGCGGAAAACCCCGCCGAACCGGCGCCGATCACCGCGATGTCGAAAGCTCGGCTTTCGGCCCCGCCGGTAGTGCAGCAGTCACGGGTGTCCACTTGCTGGTCCATTGTCGTTTTCCTTTTATTTTCATGGGGACCGCCACTGTGGCGATGCCCCAAAAGTCATGTGTCACACCATCGAGCCGATGTCTGAGGCGTAGCTCGGATACGCGAAGATCATTGCCTTGATCTGGTTGGCGGTCAGGCCTGCCCCCATCGCCATGGCAAACAGGTTGATCTGTTCCTCGGCCCCCGGCCCCATCAGATGCGCGCCAAGGATTCGGCCGGTCTCCTGTTCGACAAGAACCTTGTAGCCCGTCCATTTCGCCCCGACCCGCAGCGAGGAATACCAGCCCTGTGTCTTCTCGAAGTGGGTGTCGAACTTCAGCCCCTTCTCCCGCGCAGCCGTCTCCGACAGTCCGACGGCCGCGACCATGGGCAGGGTGAAGACGACGCTCGGGATCGGCGGGTAGGACACGCTGCGCTCGTCGTGGCCGGCCAGCAGGTTCTTGGCGGCGATCCGGCCTTCGTAGGCTGAAACCGGGGTCAGGTTGGGGCCGCTGCCGGCGCAGTCTCCGGCGGCGAATATGTTTGGATTGGTGGTGCGCATCGAGGCATTGACCTTGATGCCACGCGGTCCATGCTCCACCCCGGCGGCGGCGAGGTTCAGTCCGTCGATATCGGGCACACGTCCGGTGGCGTGGACCACGGTATCGCAGGTAACCACCTTGATGCCGCCCGGCGTCTCGAACGAGACGGCGAGTTCGCCGCCCTGTTTCTCGACCTTCAACACTTTCGCTTCGGTCCGCAGAGCGACTCCGAGTTCGGCGGTGGCCTCGACCAGTATTGCGACAAGATCGGGATCAAAATTGCCGAGCGGCCGCTCCATCATCTCCAAGACCGTGACCTCGCTCGCACCGGCGCGTTTCGCGATATGGGCGAATTCCAGGGCGATGAATCCGCCGCCGACAAAGACGACCCGGTCCGGCCGCTCCGGCAGGTCGAGGAAGTCGGTGCTGGTGATCAACAGCTCTTCGCCGGGGATGTTCAGCGTCATCGGCCGCGCGCCGGTGGCGATGTGGAAATGCCGCGTGCGCAGGCTTTCCCCGTTCAGCTCGATCGTGTCGGGGCCGATGAACCGCGCATCGCCGTGCAGCGTCGCGACGCCCGCTTTTTCAAGCCCCGCCTCGATGCGCGGCGGCATGGCGTCGGTGAAGCTGCGCTTGAAAGCCATCATGTCCGGCCAATCGACATAGACCTGAGCCTCAAGACCCTTGCCCTTCAGGTTCTGCGCCCAGTCCACGCCCTCGGTCACGGCCACCAGCATTTTCTTGGGGTCGCAGCCGCGCAGGGCGCACGTCCCGCCGTAGGGCAGGCTGTCGATGCTGGCGACCTTCCAGCCTGCCGCGGCGGTCATCCGGGCAACCCCGTTGCCGCCGGTTCCGGCCCCGATCACTATCAGGTCGTAGTCATATGCGTCACTCATGCGTGTCTCTTCCTTCTCGGGTTGGGTCGGCTCATCATGGTCGGCGCGGCAGTTCCGGGCTCGACAATCATGATCTCGTCAAGCGCCGTTGCCGGCGCCAGACGGCGTAGACGGTGAGGCCGATGAAAAAGACCAGCGCCGGCAACAGGACATAGTCGAGATAGCCGGTGATCGCGGATAGGCCGACCACGCCCGCCAGCACCACAAGCACCGGTGTGAAACAGCACAGAGCCGCAAATGCCGCGCCGCCGATCCCGACGCCGAGGAGGGTCCGGTCGTTCACCGCGTCAGCCCTCTTTCGCGTGCGCGGGATAACCGGCGTCGGTCGAGGCTTGTGCGATGGCGGCAATCGTCGCCGTCGAAGGATCGAACGTGACCGTGGCTGTCTTGGCGTCGAAATCGACCGCGACGGACTTCACGCCTGATACGCTTTCCATGGCCTTCTTGACGGTTACCGGGCAGAGCGCGCAGGTCATGTTTTCGATGGCGAAAATCTGCCGCTGTTGGGTGGTTACGGCCTGAGCCGAGGCGGACAACGCGGTTGATGGAAGGAATGCGCCCGCGGACAGGACGCCGGCGACTGCCAGACCCAGCACCGCCGCGGAAATCATGATGGTTCGTTTCATCGTTACTTCTCCTAGTAAAAGAGGGGCGCCCACCAATTGATCGTCAGGGCCAGTAGAACCAAAGCTGTTGCAATCCAGAGAGCCGACTTCGTGATGATTGCTGATTGCGGCCGCGCGCAGTAGGAACCCTCGACGCATGCGGGTTTCTGCCTGAAATAGACATGCCAGAAGCCAAGACCGATGAGGCTGAGCGTTACAGCCGCGACATAGGGCTTGTAGGGTTCAAGCGCCGTAAGGTTGCCGATCCAGGCGCCGGAGATGCCGAGCGTCACCAGAACCAGCGGGACGATGCAGCAGGCCGACGCCAGAATCGCGCCGATGACGCCGCCGGCCGCGAACCAAGTCTTCCTGCGGTCCTTGATTTTCTGGGGCGCGCTCAGCGGTGCCGCTTCGATATTCGTATTGCTCATGCGACTCGACCCTCGATTTTCATTTGATTGCAGCCTACGGTCTGTAGCAACTACAGGCTCAAGAGGTTTTTCAAACGATGCGCGATCACGTTTCAGGGAGAGGGTTGCAGCGAGCCAAACTCGCCGAGCGCACGGGCTGCAATCTCGAAACCATCCGCTATTACGAGAAGATCGGCATGATGCCGGATCCACCGCGCACGGCGTCAGGATACCGCGTCTATGACGAGGGCCATGTCTCCCGCCTGCGCTTCATTCTACGCGCGCGCGAGCTCGGCTTCGCCATCGAGCAAATCCGCGGCCTGCTCGAACTCGTCGACGGCGGCACTCAGACCTGTGCCGAGGTGAAGGAGCGGACCGAGCGACACCTCATGGACGTGCGAGCGAAGATCGCCGACCTCAAGCGGATCGAAAAGGTGCTGGCGGCGACCGCCTCGCGATGCTCCGGCGAGGATGTTCCAGAGTGCCCGGTTCTGGACGCGCTGGCATCATGACGGCGGCACTCACGATTTAGCCAGCCTAAGCGTAAGCATCACACGCAGCAGTCCACTCCCCTCTCCGGGTCTGTCCGAACGAAGCACCACCCCCGCTCCCATGCGCTGATCCTTGGTCCGGCCGTGGGCCTGACGCCATCAACCCGTAAAGGGTCGGCTATGCGAGCATGCCGCCGCTGCGGCTACGCCTGCGCGGTGATTGCGGCCCGCGGCCGGACACATCGGGCGCCTGTCACGCGGGGGATGGTCCCCCGCCTCCAAGACAGGAGCCGGAACAATGTCCATCAACGACGCTCACGCCTTCGCCTTCAGCTTGGCCGCGACCCTGATGGTCGCCGTCGTCATCTTCCAGGCCGGCGACGGCAGCCTCTCGGTCGTTCCCGCCGCCGAATACGACGGCGACGCCGCCGACATCGTCCATGAAATCGATCCCTTCGCCCCGTGACCGGGGCGAGCGCGCCGACGGAGATCTTGCCGGATTTCCGCTCCAACTATCGCTCAACTTGAGCTATGCTCAATCAGCGCCGTGGTGGTGGTGGAAGGCGCGACCGTCAGACCTTTTCTCACGGAGACTGCCACCATGATGTTCATCGGCATCCTCTTCAGCATCGCAGCCATCGGCGTCCTCTGCTGGCTGCTGTTCACGCTTGCCGTCTTTGCATTGCCGGTCTTCGCGGGGGCGACCGCCGGCGCTTGGGCGTATCAGACTGGCGCGGGCTGGCCGGGCAGTATCATCATCGGTCTTGTCGCGGCTGCGCTGACGCTCGGCATCGGACAATTCCTGCTCGCCTTCGTGCGGCCGATATGGCTGCGCCTCGCGATTGCGCTCGTCTTCGTCGCGCCCGCGGCGCTCGCCGGCTATTACGCCACCCATGGCATCGTGAAGCACACCATGCCGTCCGACATATGGCAGATCATCTTTTCTGTGGTCGGCGCGATCGCGGTCGGCGTCACGGCGTTCGTGCGGGTGGCGGCGATGGCCGCGCCCGGACAGTCCGGGCGGGACTTGGCGCGCGCCTGACGCCATCAGCAGCAGAAGCGGGACCAACGGCCGATCTCCACAACGCCGCGCTCGCCATCGAAGCCATGGGGATGGCGGTTAGCGCCACTCGGACCTTAGCCTCGGTCAACCCGTGTCGCGTCATCGCAGTTTCACGCCGGAGCAGTGAGGCGTCATTCGTCGCGCGATCGAAACATCGGTGTGCGAGCTTTCCTACCAGAGCAACGTCTGAGTCGAGATGCGGTCGGGCCCGGAACGGTCGCGTGGAATCGCCAACCGCGTTGACGCCGGGATCAGGACGGCAGCGCGCTCGCCACGTTCACCTCAATCCATCTCTGTCTAACCGACCGCTCCAAAACGGCCTCTTCAATGGGCTGATCTGGCCGAAGGCCGGCTGCGCCTCGATCGCCTATGCGGCAATGGCGCCGATCGACTTTCTTCCCCTGCCGGCTGCGCCGTCATTCCTCGCGAAACAACAAAGTCGCCTGGCTGCCATCCTCCGCTGCGCTGCGGTCGCAAGCGATGCCGCGTCGATCGCCTTCGGCCTGCCGATCGCCATCGAGGCCGCAATGGTGCGGGCTCGGAACAGAGTTCAAGGAGAACTATCATGGCGACCATCGGCACCTTCAAGAAGACCGGCAACAACGAATTCGTCGGCGAAATCGTCACCCTCTCGGTCCAGGCCAAGAACGTCCGCATCGTCCCGGAGAGCGGCCGCTCAGCCGAGAACGCTCCCAGCCACCGCGTCTTCGTCGGCCGCGCCGAGATTGGCGCCGCCTGGTCCAAGCGCTCCAACGAAGGCCGCGACTATCTGGGCCTCAAGCTCGACGATCCGAGCTTCACCGCTCCGATCTTCGCCAACCTCTTCGACGACGAGGACAGCGAGGGTTACAGCCTCATCTGGTCCCGGCCCAGCCGCCGCAACGGCGACTGAGGCCCGCCAGGCCCCGCCCGGACTGTCCGGGCGGGGCCTTCGGCCTGACGAGGGGGCGACCGAATCAGTCCGCCGCCTCGCACCCGGTTCCCCCAATTGCATAGGGCCGTTAGAGCGGTTTCCGTTCATTCTGGTTCGTAGCCGCAGGAAGTGAAGTAGTTGGTGCATTCTTCGGGCTGGAAGATGTCGACGAGCTTTCCGATCAGGTCCCAGAGGCCGCTGACGGTCCGCTCGCCC
>Ga0209916_1000178_pt1 | contig 131698 bp, 123 predicted proteins | sample ThiBio_1000_plan_FD_183956 | JGI IMG/M metagenome (GOLD analysis project Ga0209916, IMG submission 183956) | Wastewater bioreactor microbial communities from Cape Town, South Africa - Thiocy_solids_2 (SPAdes) | ecosystem: Engineered > Bioreactor > Thiocyanate-remediating > Anaerobic-Aerobic ...
ATATTAATACCTTTTTATGGTGGTTTTAGCAGAGGGGCTCACCTGTTCCCATTCCGAACACAGAAGTTAAGCCCTCTAGCGCCGATGGTACTGCTAACGCGGGAGAGTAGGTCGCCGCCAGTTTTTTAAAGCTCACCAATTTGTTTTGGTGAGCTTTTTTTATTTTAACAGAATCAGGAAAAATGGAATTCTGCTTTTAGGGTGTATAGCCAGGCTATCTTATCATGAATGACAAATCAGTTTTTTCAATCTTCCATCAATTATTTAATTGAGGATCTTCCTAATTAAATTTACTTTTAAAACGATGATTGGCTTCCTAACCGGAAACTTGTCGTTACGGACCGAGACGATAGTCTTCTGAACCGTAATATATTTTGGATTGTAAATTCAACCCGAAATTAGTCTGTATGAATGACGTTCTTTCCTTTACAAATAAATTCAATTCTGAGTCGCAATAGGGATAGTAGTGGAAATCCTTTTTGCTTGGCCAAAGGTTTGTTCTTTCCTGAAAAGTAAAGGCAAAAAGATTGTAACGGATAGCCCGGCCGCACTAGTCTGGGTCTTAGCATTGGAGTGCGGATTGCCCAAAAAAAATCCGCTCTACAGAAGAACGGATTAAATATTTTGAAGTGTTGATAATTAAGCTAGAACCTCTTTTACTTTATTAGCAGCTTCTTCCAGCGTAATTGCCGAGTGAATCGGAAGGCCTGCTTCATCAATGAGTTTTTTGGCTTCTTCTGCATTTGTTCCCTGAAGTCTTACTATCAAAGGAACCGGGAAAGTACCCACGGCTTTATAAGCATCCACAACGCCTTGTGCTACTCTGTCGCAACGTACAATTCCGCCAAAAATGTTGATCAAAATTGCTTTTACATTAGGATCTTTCAGGATGATATCGAAAGCGATTTTTACTCTCGCAGCATCAGCAGTACCTCCTACATCAAGGAAATTTGCAGGGTTTCCGCCGGAAAGTTTAATGATATCCATGGTAGCCATTGCAAGACCTGCTCCGTTTACCATACAGGCAACATCGCCATCAAGTTTTACGAAATTAAGGCCAGCTTCACCAGCTTCTACATCCATCGGATCTTCTTCTCTTGTATCTCTCAATTCAGCAAGATCTTTATGACGGAAAAGTGAATTATCATCCAAAGTTACTTTTGCATCAACAGCGATAATTTTATTGTCTGAAGTCTTTAGAACAGGATTAATTTCGAAAAGTGATGCATCAATACCTACATAAGCATTATATAAATTGGTGATGAATTTCGTGAATTCTTTGAAAGCATTTCCTTCCAGACCAAGGTTGAAAGCAATTTTTCTTGCCTGAAACCCTTGAAGTCCTAGTGCAGGATCAATGGTTTCTTTATGAATCAAATGAGGAGTAACTTCTGCAACGTGCTCAATATCCATCCCGCCTTCAGTGGAGTATACGACCGTGTTTTTGCCTAAGGCTCTGTCCAGAAGAATAGAAACATAAAACTCTTTAGTTTCCGTTTCGCCAGGATAATATACGTCTTCAGCTACCAATACAGTGTTTACTTTTTTACCTTCAGCAGAAGTTTGTGGAGTAATCAGTTGCATTCCGATGATATTCTGAGCATTTTCTTTCAGTTTATCCATATTGGGTGAAAACTTTACACCGCCGCCTTTTCCACGGCCTCCTGCGTGCACCTGTGCTTTTACCACCCATCCTTCGGCGCCATTCATTTCTTTTAATTTTCCGGCTGCCTCCATTGCTTCTTCTACATTATTAGCAATAAAACCACGCTGTATAGCAACACCGTACTTTGACAAAATCTCTTTAGACTGATACTCGTGAAGATTCATAATATTTTAATTGTATTTTATTTTTTTAAAGATTGACAAATTTACGAAAAAGTTGACAGATGGAGATTGTTCGTCTGCGAAAACTATCCCGAAAATACCTGATTTTGTAATTTCATAAGGCTGAATTACTGTTTCACATTTTGTTTCTTAGAAAATAGAGAATGAGCATTACCCAAGAAATAATCATCATTAATCCGCCGATGGGAGTAATAGGCCCGAGAAAACTGAGTTTAACACCCCAATGATCCTGAAATGCAAGCAAATAAATACTAAAGGAAAAAATTAAGGTTCCGAAAATCATCAACCACGAAATCCAGTTTTCAGACTTTGTTTCAAATTTCAAAATCCATCCGACAAATAACAGGAAGAAAGCCGCGAACATCTGATAGCGCACTCCTGTTTCGAAACTTTCCAGCCGGTCGGGAGATAATATTTTTCTGAAAGCGTGAGCACCAAATGCACCTAAAATTACCGAAAGAAGCCCGTAAACTGCGCCTATTACTAATGTTAATGTTTTCATTTTGAATTTTAAAATTATTATTTATTAAAGATGATATGTCAATTTTGAAAATAAAGTTCTATTTTATTTTACCATACTTTTCAGGAAGTTCCAGTTTTTTTATTCGTGATTGAATAGCACCTTGATTTCTTCCAAAGAACTCACTCAGTTCAACAGTGTTTTTTCCTGCAAAATATAAAATCTCCAATTTCTCATCATCAGATTTTGACCACGGTAGATAAGCATTTTTATAGTCGTCGTTCTTCTTATGCGAATCTTTTTCTTGAAGCTTGAACGATGGCTTGCTAATTTTGATATTAAATTTATCAGCAATTACCAAAAGTAAATCCAAGTCTTCTTCTGAACCTTCTGCCACAATCATGATTTTTATAATATTTAATTTTGGCTGGATCTTATCCTGTTGAATTCCGAAATCACCTCGTGATGGCTCACCGTTTTATCTTTGAAATAAGTCACGAAATGTTGCTTTTCCTCTTCGCTTGCACCCATTTGATTTAGAATATTGAGCAAATGCATTTTCATATGTCCTTTCTGAATTCCGGTAGTTACCAACGAGCGCAAAGCACCAAAATTCTGAGCCAATCCGGAAACTGCCAGAATACTCATCAATTCCTGTGCTGAAGGTTTCCCAAGCAGAGCCAATGAAAATTTCACCAAAGGGTGCAGATTGGTCAAACCGCCTACAACGCCTACAGAAATGGGCAAATCTATCCAGAATCTGAAAACGCCATCATCTATGGTGCAATGCGTGAGCGAAGTATATTTTCCATCTTTTGCAGCGTAGGCATGAGCGCAGGCTTCTGTTGCGCGAAAATCGTTTCCGGTGGCAATTACTACAGCATCTACACCATTCATAATTCCTTTATTATGCGTGGTGGCACGAAAAGGTTCTATTTCAGCGATGGTAACGGCGCGTTTAAATTTGGTGGCAAATTCTTCGTTGGAGATTCCACTGTCGTCATTCAGTTCGTTTATTTTGCAGGAAACTTCAGCTCTTACAATACAATCCGGCGTGAAATTCGAAAGAATATTCATCACAATTTGCAATGAATTTTTTTCTTCAGAGGTGAAATCTTCATCTTTCGAAACTTCTTCTCTCAAAGTCTTGCCAAACTGTTCCAGACAAGAATTGATAAAATTCGCACCCATGGAATCGACCGTATCAAAACTTGCTTTGAGTTGGTAGTAGTTTTCCATTTCAGCCGTTTTGTCGATTAGCCGAATATTGAGAATACCGCCACCACGATTGCGCATGTTTCGGGTAATATCCTCCGTAGCTTCCAGCAGTTTTTGTTTCAGTTTAAAATTAAAAAAATGCTGCAGTTTGTGCGGCTCTACATCTATAATAAAATGGGTATGTCCAAGCTTTTTGGTATTGATAATGGTGGTCTTGAAACCGCCTTTATCCAACCAGAATTTTGCGGCTTTGGATGCAGCTGCTACTACCGAACTTTCTTCCACAGCCATCGGAAGTGCCAGAAGTTTTCCGTCTATCAGAAAGTTTGGAGCAATTCCATAAGGCATATAAAAATTGGAAATGGTATTTTCTGAAAACTCTTCGTGCAGTTTTTGTAACTGCGGGTTTTCATTCCAATACTGTTTTAGGATGTTCTGAAATTCTTCATTTCCTTCCAGATATTCATTTACGATCCAATCAATTTTTCCCTGTTTGGTCAGTTTTGAAAAACCTTCAACCGGTTTGTGGCTCATAGCAATGATTTTTGATGGTCAAATATAAGAAAATTAGGCGGATTCAGGTTGCTGCAAATACGTTTCGGGAGGTTTTAAACATTATTTTTGCTAATTCTTATCTCAAAGATTTGAAGGACGATTTTCTCCCAAAGTTTGCCTTTATTTTTGTAAATTTGCTGTTCGGGAAAATACTATGACAGAGCACTCTTCAATTAAAACAATAGGTGTCCTTACTTCAGGAGGAGATGCTCCCGGTATGAACGCTGCGCTGCGTGCCGTTGTTCGTACTGCTGCCTATTTCGGCTTGGATTGTTTTGGAATCAGAGAAGGATATAACGGTCTTATTCAGAATGATGTTTTGAAAATGGGACCTCGCTCTGTAAAAAACATCATCCATCGCGGCGGAACGATTCTGAAATCTGCCCGTTCGGAAGAATTCAGAACAAAAGCAGGAAGACAAAAAGCTTATGATAATTGTAAAGCATTGGGAATTGATGCATTAATCTGCATTGGTGGCGACGGTACTTTTCATGGCGCCAAAGTCTTTTATGAGGAATTTGGAATCCGTGTGATGGGAATTCCGGGAACCATTGATAACGATATTTTCGGGACCGATCAAACCATTGGTTACGATACCGCGCTGAATACTGCTATGGAAGCCATCGATAAAATCCGCGATACGGCAACTTCTCACAACAGAGTTTTTTTCGTGGAAGTGATGGGCAGAGATGCCGGATTTATTGCTCTCAACAGCGGAATTGCCACCGGAGCGATTGACATTCTCATTCCCGAAAGAAAAGATTCTATTGAAGACCTATTTGCCACTTTTGAAAAAGCAGAAAAAGCCGGAAAAACCGCAAGTATTGTAGTCGTAGCAGAAGGCGAAGAGCTTGGAAATATTTATGATATTGCCAAAGCCACCAAAAACGGATTTCCTGAATTTGATATTCGTGTAGCCGTTTTGGGACACATTCAAAGAGGTGGTTCTCCAAGTTGTGCCGATCGCGTTTTGGCCTCCAGATTAGGATACGGCGCCATTGTCGGACTGATGAAAGGGGAAAATGCAGTAATGACCGGGATGATTTCCAATAAAATCGCTTATACTCCTATTGAAGAAGCGATTAAAAAACATAACGAAATTGATAAAGACCTTCTGAAAATATCAGAGATTCTGGCTTTATAAAACTATTTAACAAATTATAAATTTTTAATTATTATGTCAACAATTAAAGTAGGTATCAACGGATTCGGAAGAATCGGAAGTTTAGTGTTCAACGCAATGCTCGAAAGAGACAATATCGAAATCGTTGGTATTAACGACCTTATCGATACCGAGTATATGGCGTACATGATGAAATATGACTCAGTACACGGCAGATTCAAAGGAGAAATCCAGATCGAAGGCAATGATTTGATTGTCAACGGAAAAAGAATCAGAGTGACTTCTGAAAGAGATCCTAACAACCTGAAATGGAACGAAGTAGGTGCAGAGTATATCGTAGAATCTACAGGACTTTTCCTCGATAAAGAAAAAGCTTCATCTCACCTGAACGCCGGAGCTAAAAAAGTATTGCTTTCCGCTCCTTCAAAAGACGATACCCCCATGTTCGTAATGGGTGTGAACCACAAAGAACTGAAAGCTGATCAGCAGATTTTCTCTAATGCGTCATGTACTACCAATTGTTTGGCACCTTTAGCAAAAGTTCTTCACGATAATTTCGGAATTTTAGAGGGTTTAATGACTACCATTCACGCAACTACAGCAACTCAAAAAACCGTGGACGGACCTTCAGCTAAAGACTGGAGAGGCGGCCGTTCCGCACTTCTGAATATCATCCCTTCTTCCACAGGAGCTGCAAAAGCGGTAGGAAAAGTAATTCCTTCACTGAACGGAAAACTGACAGGAATGTCGTTCAGAGTTCCTACAGCCGACGTTTCTGTAGTGGACCTTACTGCAAGATTGGAAAAGCCAACTTCTTACGAAGAGATTTGTGCTGCCATGAAATCTGCTTCAGAAGGCGAACTGAAAGGAATTCTTGGTTACACGGAAGATGCCGTGGTTTCTCAGGATTTCATCGGAGAAAAAAGAACTTCCGTATTCGATAAAGATGCCGGAATCATGCTTTCTCCTACCTTCGTGAAAGTAGTTTCCTGGTACGACAACGAAATGGGTTATTCCAACAAACTGACCGACCTTTTGGTACATTCTGCGTCTTTATAACAGAAAAGATAACATTCATCAATATCAGGCCTCCCGTTTTTCGGGAGGTTTTTGTTTTTTTTAAATTTATTTTTTGGGCAATCCCTCGCCTGCGCTTCAGCCCACACCTCGGGCTGGGCTATTCGTTGCAATCTTTTTTTGCCATAATGGTTCATCAAAGAAATTACATTTGTCCAGGCAAAAAAAGGATTTCCACTGCTATCCCTATTGCGATGTGCGGCTTGGAAATTGTATTTAAGTTCACGAAATAAAAATTTCCTCTTTCTTTTCAATTCTTTAACATGAAAACCATATTCACCATCGGTCATTCCAATCACCCTTTTGAGGAGTTTCTCGAAATGTTGAAAGCATTTGAAATAGAAGCTTTGGTGGATATAAGGCGTTATCCAGGATCAAGAAAATATCCGCATTTCAATAAAGACCATCTTGAGAAATCTCTGCCCGAAAAAGAAATTCAATACTTTCATTATGAAGATTTAGGCGGCAGAAGAAAAGTGAAACCTGATTCTCATAATACCGCATGGCGATTGGATTCCTTTCGAGGTTATGCTGATTATATGGAAACCGATTCTTTCCAAAAAGCCATCGAAAAACTGGAAATATTGGCAAAAGAAAAACGTGTTGCTTATATGTGTTCCGAAGCGGTATGGTGGAGCTGTCACCGCTCTTTGGTTTCAGATTATCTCAAAAATGAAGGCTGGAATGTTCAGCATATTATGAGCAAAACCAAAAGCAATGAGCATCCTTATACAAAACCCGCAAGAATAATAAATGATAAATTGGTCTACACCGAAGAAACTTTATTTTGATTTAATCTACATCATTACGAAACTGCTATTTAGAAATATCAAAACGATAAGTATTTTTATTTAATGTTGTAATTCAATAATAATCAGTAATTTGGATCGTTAAACTAACCGAACGCAAAATAAATTTAATTATTTTAAAAGTTCTAACCTCCTGATTTTCAAAAAAACTCATACTCGAGGTTTCTCGCTGCTATCTTTTTCGTATCTTTGCACCCGAATTATAGACGATCTTTTACATGAATTTATTTACGGAGACCAACTTAAGTCCTGAATTATTGAAGGCAGTTGGCGAACTGGGCTTTATTAGCCCTACAGAAATCCAAAAACAGACTATTCCTTTTATCTCTTCAGATATTCGCGATCTCATCGCACTTGCGCAAACAGGAACAGGCAAAACAGCAGCATTTTCGCTTCCGATTTTGGATATGATTGACGACGGGAGTCGCAAAATCCAATTATTGGTGCTGTGTCCTACAAGAGAACTTTGTTTGCAGATTACCAAAGACATTAAAAATTACTCGAAATACCTTCCTAACATCAAAACCACTGCGGTTTATGGTGGAAGCAGCATTATGGATCAAATCCGTTCACTGCGCGAGAAACCACAGATTATTGTGGGAACACCAGGACGGGTAATTGACTTGATTAACAGAAAAGCATTAGATTTTTCTGAGATTAGCTGGCTCGTTTTGGATGAGGCAGATGAAATGCTTTCTATGGGTTTCAAAGACGATTTGGAAACCATTCTGCGGGAAACTCCGGAAACGAAACAAACTTTTTTATTCTCGGCAACGATGAACAAAGAGGTGGAAAGAATTTCTAAAAACTATCTTACGAAACCTCACAGAATAGCTGTAGGTTCCATCAATGAAGTAAAGAAAAATATTTCCCACGAATTTTATGTGGTTGGGTATCGTCAGAAAAAAGAAGCACTGAAACGCTTGATTGATGCCAACCCAAACCAATATTCTATTATTTTCTGCAGAACCAGAATGGAAACGCAGGAAATTGCAGACTTCCTGATGCAGAACGGTTATGCAGCAGATGCGCTTCACGGAGATTTATCCCAAGCGCAGCGAGATACCGTAATGAAAAAATTCAGGCTGAAAAACATCGATATTCTGGTGGCAACCGATGTTGCTGCAAGAGGCCTTGATGTGAATTCCCTTACGCACGTTATTCATTATTCCTTACCGGATGACCCTGAAGTTTTCGTTCACAGAAGCGGAAGAACAGGAAGAGCAGGGAAGAATGGAATTTCAATATCTCTCATAAAGCCAGAGGAAACGCGTAAGCTAAAGCAGATAAAATCAGTTACCAAAATTGATATTGCAGAAAAACAAATTCCTACAGGTGACGAGATCATCAGAGCTCAAGTAGAAGGTGTTTTCGAAAGACTGTTCACCATACATGAAGAATTTTTCACTTTTGACGATTCTTTGATTCCTGATTTATCAGAATTCTCAAAAGAAGAACTCGTTCACAAACTTTTGCAACTTCAGCTGAGAGATCTCTCCTTGTTTTACAAAGACAAAAAAGATTTAAGAAACGAAAAAATGTCTGATGACCGCGATATGCCGGGAAGCCGAAGAGACAGAAGACGTGATGACCGCGACGGCAGAGATGGAAGACGCAGCGAGAGAGACGGTGGCAGAGGCAGAGAAGGTGGCAGAGACAGAGATCGTGGTGGAAAACCAAAGCGAAAAAACGAAAATATGACCCGTTTTTTCTTCAATCTTGGAAAAAAAGACAACCTGAAAAAACTGGATATGCTGGATATCATCAACACAGCAACCAAAAAATCCAAGAAACGCCCGGATGTTGGCGACATAGAAATTCTGGAGAAATTTTCATTTTTTGAAGTAGATAAAGATTTCAAAAATGATATTCTGAAAAACTTGTCTTCGATGAAATTCAAAGGAAAAGAAATGAGAGCAGAAGAAGCTAACTAATATATATGCCGGGATTTATCCCGGTTTTTTTTTGCCCTGTTTTCCAATGTTAATAAAAATTAATATTAATATTGTCTTTCACTTTTCTTTTATACGGATATTTGCACTCTTAAAAATTAAATCATTTTATAATGGGAATAGGCAATATTTTCAAGGCATTTCAGCCCAAAGACAAGGTGTTCTTCGTATTGTTCGAGAAAGTAGCAAGCAGTCTCGTGGAAATGTCCAAAGAATTTCATGATGGAATGTTGGAGTTTGACCTGAACGATGACAGGCTTTTGAAAAGAATGAGCGATTATGAACATCAAATGGATGATCTCACTCATGAAATTTTCATTCAGCTGGGAGAAAATTTCATCACGCCTTTCGACAGGGAAGATATCAATATGCTGGCGAGTGGACTGGATGATATTGCTGATTATATGTATGCTTCCGCAAAGTATATTTATCTCTACAAAACCCCGCCAACAAAGGAATTTTCTGAGTTTTCACTTCTCATTTATAAGTGTTGTATAGAAATACAGAGTGCCCTGAAAAACCTGAAAGGTTTCCACAATCCTGCAGAAGTGAAAGAATCCTGCATCAAGATAAATTCTTATGAAAATATTGCAGATGACGTGCTGAGCCAAGGTTTGGTGAGGCTTTTCGAAAGTGATGATCCGATTAATATCATTAAAGTAAAAGATGTTCTGGAATATCTGGAAGTGGTAACGGATAAGGCTGAGGATGTAGCCAACACGATCGAAAGTATTATCATCAAGTACGCATAATTTTTAATTATTTTCAAATGGAATTTCCCATTTTACTTATCATTATTATTGCACTTGCATTAATATTTGATTTCATCAACGGCTTTCATGACGCGGCCAATTCTATTGCAACCATCGTTTCTACTAAAGTTCTTACTCCTTTTCAGGCGGTATTGTGGGCAGCGCTGTGGAATTTTGCAGCATTTTTTGTTGCCATGTATATTATCGGCGAATTTAAAATCGGTAATACTATTGCCAAAACCGTCAACGAAGACTTTATCAATCTGGAGGTAATTTTTGGAGGCCTTATTGCAGCCATTTTCTGGAACTTGCTCACGTGGTGGTTTGGTATTCCGTCCTCATCGTCGCATACCCTCATCGGTGGTTTTTTAGGAGCTGCCCTTATGCATGCACTGGTAATGGATTATAACGCTGTGTCGGCAGCAAATCCCGGATTTACAACTTTGGAAACCTTCAAACATGCTTTGCAGCAGCTTTTTACTCAAAGTGTAGTCAGGTATGATAAGGTGATTCCTATCTTCTTGTTTATATTTTTAGCACCTTTGGTAGGGATGATTGTTTCTGTCATCATCACTCTTATTATTGTTAATATTTCTAAAAATACCAATCCGCATAAAGCAGACAAACAGTTCAAGGGATGGCAGTTGTTTTCTTCTGCACTTTTTAGTCTCGGACACGGTTTGAACGATGCCCAGAAAGTTATGGGAATCATAGGTGCTGCAGTTATTTATTACCACGTTACGCTTATTGGCGGCGATGATCCTTATGCCATGATGCCTTCTTCGGAGCGTTTCGCGTTTTTTACAAGAGATTATATTTGGGTTCCGTTTGTATCCTTCCTTTTTATCGCTATGGGAACCATGAGCGGAGGCTGGAAAATTGTGAAAACAATGGGAACCAAAATTACAAAAGTAACCCCATTGGAAGGAGTAAGTGCCGAATCGGCAGGGGCCATTACCCTATTTCTTACCGATCATTTAGGAATTCCGGTTTCTACTACGCATACCATCACGGGTTCTATTATCGGGGTAGGGCTTACCAAAAGAGTTTCCGCAGTACGCTGGGGAATTACCGTAAGCCTGCTATGGGCATGGATTCTTACCATTCCGGTGAGCGCATTTATTGCCGGTATTACTTATTTGCTCATTACATTATTTACTTAATAAAACAAAGGTTTAACATACTTGAAACCGGAGCAACAGACTCCGGTTTTTTCTTTAAAATGATTATATTTGAAGAAATTGGATGCAATGAAGAGCAAAAATATTAAATGGCTGTCACTGATATTATTGTATCTCATCATTTCTCTTATCTTCTTTCTTGTTTATCAGGCAGAAGACAGAAGAAACGGGATTGAAGAACCGCTGTCGACCAGCATTCCGAAGGCGCTTTTTATGGGTTTATGTGTTTTTGGCTACGACCTCTATTTGTTTTTGAAAAAGTTTTTTAAGCGAAAAAATAATGAAACTAAAATAGAATAGTTTCAAAAAGCAGTCTGTTTCAGGTTGCTTTTTTTCGTTCCATACAACGGTTTTGTTTTTATACCCAATTGCAAAACCGTATTTTTGTAGGAAACAAAACAGATATGGAATTTTTACAGCAATATCAGGAGATCGTAGAGCAAGGTATCGAAAAATATATGTTCAAAGACAAGCCAAGAGAGCTGTATGAACCGATGAATTACATCATTAATCATCGCGGGAAAAGATTGCGCCCGATTATGGTACTTATGGCTTGCGATCTTTTTGGTGGCGATATCAAAAAAGCGCTGAAGCCTTCCTTGGCTATCGAGTATTTTCACAATTTTACTTTGATTCACGATGATATTATGGATGAAGCACCGTTGCGAAGAAATGTTCCTACCATTCATACCGTTTACGGCCTCAATACAGGAATTCTTTCCGGAGACGGCTTGCTTTTAAAGGCCTATAAGTTTTTTGAAGATCTGGAACCCCAACTCTACAAAGCCTGTGTTCGGGTTTTCACACACACCGGTTTACTCTTGTGCGAAGGTCAGCAATATGATATAAATTTTGAAACTCAGGATAACGTAACTTTCGAAGAATATATCCGAATGATTACCTACAAAACGGGTGTATTGAGCGCTTCTTCTTTCGAAATAGGTGCGTTAATTGCTGGTGCGCCTTTCCGGGATGCTAAAAATATTTTCAATTTCGGGAAACATATCGGCATTGCTTTTCAGATTATGGACGATTATCTGGATGTTTTTGGAGATCAGAAAAATTTTGGGAAACAACATGCCGGAGATATTGTCGAAAATAAAAAAACCGTTCTGTACCTTTTGGCAAGAGAACACGGAACAGAGGAAGAACGCCGAGAACTGGATTTCTGGTACTCTAAAAAAACGGACAATATCGATAAAGTGTATGGTGTGGAAAAGATTTTCCGAAGGACAAAAGTAGATGAAAAAACACTTCGCCTCGTGGAGAAACACAATGAAATTGCCCACGATTACCTAATGAAAATTGATATTGCTGAAGAAAAGAAAAAACCTTTTATTGAACTGGCCAATTATCTTTTGCGCAGGGATTCTTAATTCTATCTTTCTAAATTTTATATGAAATTCAGAACTGAAGTCCATTTTAACGAAGTTGCCGAAAAAATACAAACTGAAGACCGGATTTTTTCCATAGGTTCATGTTTTTCAACGGAAATGTCAACATTGCTGAAGCGCGGACAGCTCCAAACGCTCAACAATCCTTTTGGAACGATTTTCAATCCGTATTCAGTTAATACCGCATTGCGGCGTATTCACAGCAGCAGTTTTTATACTGAAGAAGATCTTATTGCTTATCAGGATCAGTTTATCTCGCTCGATCATCATTCGGGTTTCAATTCAGAATATGTCCATAAAACACTCGAAAAAATTAATTCAAATATAGAAAAAAGCAACCTTTTTCTTCAGTCCGCCAATTGGGTGTTGATTACGTACGGAAGTTCTTTTATTTATGAATTTCTGCCTAAAAATAAACTTGTGGCCAACTGTCATAAAATTCCGGATAAGTTTTTCAGCAAAAGGCTCCTTACTCTAGGTGAAATAAGAAATTCTGTCCGCGAAACGATCTCTTTTCTTAAAGACATTTGCCCGGAAGGAGTTCAGTTGCTTTTTACAGTTTCGCCCGTTCGCCATACCAAAGACGGAATGATGGAGAATCAGAGAAGTAAGTCTTTGTTGATCAGTAATTTGCATGATGTTTTAGAAGAAACTGAAAACTGCACTTATCTTCCTGTTTATGAAATGATGATGGACGACCTTCGGGATTATCGTTTTTATAAAGAAGACATGATCCATCCAACCCAACAGGCGGTGAATTATATTTTTGAAAAATTCGGGAATGCTTATTTTTCTGATGAAACCATGGATTTTATTGAGGAAAATTTTAAAATAATGAAAGCTTTAGAACACAGAACTTCGGATGATCAAAGCCCAAAACATCATGAATTTCTTGAAAATCTGAAAGGAAGAATCGCTTTGCAACAAACGAAGGTGAAACACAAAATATTTACCGAATCCTGAACCCAAATTGATGATTGATACCCACACCCATTTATATTCGGACGAATTTGATAATGACCGCAATGAAATGATACAACGTGCAATAGATAAAGGCGTTGACAAGTTTTTTCTGCCGGCCATCGATTCTTCCACGCATAAAAAAATGTTGAATCTGGAAGCGGAATATCCCGGACAGATCTTTGCAATGATGGGATTACATCCATGTTCGGTGAATCCTGAAACCTGGGAAAATGAGCTGAAAATTGTTGAAAATTATCTCGATTCCAGAGCGTTTTGCGCCATTGGTGAAATCGGAATCGATTTGTATTGGGACAAATCTACATTAGATATTCAAATCCAGGCTTTTGAACAACAAATTGATTGGGCCATCCAAGGAGATTTGCCGATTGTCATTCATACCCGCGAAAGTTTCGATGAGGTTTTTGAAGTGCTGGATCGTAAAAAGCATCCTAAACTTCGGGGGATTTTTCATTGTTTCTCCGGAAATTTAGATCAGGCAAATCGAGCTGTCGATCTTGGATTTTTATTAGGAATAGGAGGTGTCGTAACTTTCAAAAATGGAAAAATTGATCAGTTTCTTCATGAAATACCTTTAGAAAATATCGTATTGGAAACTGATTCGCCCTATCTTGCACCGGTTCCTTTTCGCGGAAAAAGGAATGAAAGTGCTTATCTGGAACTCATTGCAGGAAAACTCGTTACTGTTTACGGAAAATCTTTCTCCGATATTGACAGGATTACTACGGAAAATGCACTGAGAATTTTTGAACAATTATAAAATTTGTGCAAATGTACCATCAAGTTAAAGAATTTCTAAAGCAAAAACTGGGTTCCGGATATTTTAAAATCTTGAAATCCAATTATCTTTTTCTGAAATCTTTGCCTTATGGCAGTAACCTGAATAAACTTGCAGAAATTTATCAGTGTGACAAATGGGGTGCACATTTTTATACGCCGCATTATCAATCTCATTTTCGCAAACTGAAATACAAAAAAATTAAACTTCTCGAAATCGGAGTTGGCGGTTATCACCATCCGAATATCGGAGGCAGTTCATTAAGAATGTGGAAAAGATATTTTCCGTTCGGTAAAATTTATGCGCTGGATATTTATGACAAATCTTTTGTACAGGAAAAGCGAATCAGGATATTTCAGGGAAGCCAGGTGGACAAAAAAGTTTTAGATAATATGATGGCCAAAATAGGGGAGCCTGATATTATCATTGATGACGGAAGCCATATTAATGAGCATGTAATCAAAACATTTCAGATTCTTTTCCCGAAATTGAAAGATGGCGGAATTTATGTGATAGAAGATACGCAAACCTCATATTGGCCAGGATATGGCGGCAACAGTGAGAATCTTGCAGATCCCGAAACCATGATGAATTTTTTTAAGAATCTAACGGATGGACTCAATCATCAGGAATTTATTTTACCGAATTACACACCTTCTTATTTTGATAAAAACATTCGGTCTATTCATTTTTATCATAATATCATTTTTATTTTTAAAGGAGTAAATGATGAGCCTTCCAATGTGGATGTTACGGATCCTGAAAGCGTAGAAGCGGATGAAATCCGGGTCATTTAAAAAAAACCTGCCAACGTTCAGCTGACAGGTTTGGTATTTATTTATTTCTGAAAAAGTTTTTGTTTTTCACTTTTTTGAAATTAATATTTTCCTTCGCTTGCGGAGTGGGTCTGGGCGTAAAACTCCGGTTGTTAGAATCCCTTTTCTGCACTACGAGATCATCGGTATGAAAAGGATGGTCTCGTTCCACAGGAATTTTTTTCCCGATGAGTTTTTCCGTGTTCTTCAGATTAATCAGATCCAAACCGTCTACGAAAGAAATAGATTTTCCTTCTGCTCCGGCTCTTCCTGTTCTTCCGATTCGGTGAACATAGGTTTCTGAAACGTCGGAAAGTTCAAAATTAACCACGTATTTCAGTTCATCAATATCAATTCCTCTGGCTGCAATATCGGTCGCCACCAGAATTCTCGTTTTCCCCGATTTGAAATTATTCAGAGCATTTTGCCTTTGGTTTTGAGATTTATTTCCATGAATCGCTTCGGCAGAAATTCTGCTTTTCTGAAGTTTTTTGGCAATTTTATCCGCTCCGTGTTTGGTTCGGGAAAATACCAGTACAGAATCTGAAATGTCATTTTGCAGAATATGAGTCAGCAAATCCAGCTTATTATCCTTTTCCACAAAATATACCTTCTGCTGAATGGTATCAGCCGTTGCAGAAACCGGAGCTACGGCAACTTTCACAGGTTGGTTCAGGATGGAATCTGCGAGACTTCTGATTTCATCCGGAAAAGTTGCGGAGAAAAATAATGTCTGTCTTTTTTGAGGCAACAGTTTTACGATGCGTTTCACATCATGAACAAAACCCATGTCCAGCATTCTGTCGGCTTCATCCAAAACGAATATTTCCAGATTTTTAAGAGAAATAATTCCTTGCGAAATAAAATCCAGCAATCTTCCAGGCGTGGCTACCAAAATATCGACTCCTCTTTTCAAAGCCGCTTCCTGAGCGCCTTGTTTTACGCCTCCGAAAACGACCAGATTTCTCAGGTTCAAATGTCGTCCGTAAGCGTTGAAGCTTTCTTCAATCTGAATCGCCAATTCCCTCGTAGGAGTGAGAATGAGTGCTTTTATTTGATTATTGCGGATGTTTTTTTCTGTGAGATTCTGAAGGATCGGAATGGCAAAGGCTGCGGTTTTTCCGGTTCCGGTTTGGGCTGTTCCCAAAAGATCTTTTCCTTGTAGAATGGCAGGAATGGATTTTTCCTGAATAGGCGTAGGGTTTTCGTAACCTTCTTCCTGAAGCGCATCAGAAATGGGCTTAATTAGTTTTAAGTCGTTGAATGTCAAATTGATAAATGTTAAATAATAAGTGCGGGCGAAGTGTTTTACTTCTACATTTTTGGAGCGGTTTCCGATGAAGATTCAGCAGAAACGGGAGTAAGAAAATTACCCATGGCTTTTGGAATGCCGCGAAACAGCTGCAAAGATACGTTTTTCCAGTGGAAAATTAAGATGTTAATTTGTAATCGCATGCAGCTGCAACTTTTCGTGTTTTTTGCATCTTATAGTTAACGTTTATATTTTATCAGAATATTGATTTGACAATTTCAATTTATTTACTGAATAGGTCATAAGCTTTCAGAGATTATTTAACAAAAATTTTAATATGAGAAAAGTCTATTTATTCCATTTCTTAATCTTGATTTTCTGGAGTAATGCACAAGCTGTGAAAGTTGGGTCTGGATGACACCGGGATTACCTCGGTTAATCTACAGAGCAATCTCTTAATTAATTATTTAAATTTGGGACACAATAATTTGTCAGCATTTTTTTATGTATTTTTTAATTTTTTACTTTAAACAAGTTCAATATATATATATTTATCAGACCAAAAAATGGCTAATCTTCATGTTATTGCAAAGAATAACCTATTAAAACATTTAATATGAATACAAAAATCTACTCAATTTTCTTTCTACTATTTTTTTCATTTGTTTTTTCTCAAAATGTGGTCTTTAATGATCCAAATTTTAAACAACTTTTTTTAAATCCGTACAACGATCTCAACAGTGATGGAGAAATATCTTACAGTGAAGCATTGACAATTACAAGCATCTATAAACCGACGAACAGCAATATAAGTGACCTTACTGGTATTGAGAAAATGACCAATTTGACGACTTTATTAATTAAAAATAATCCGCTATCACAACCGATTGATTTGTCTTCCAATATAAATTTGAAATTTTTAAATATACAAGCAACCACAAATGTTTTAAATGTTACTGGGACCAATAGTCTAGAGCAGGTTATCCTTCAGGGCCCCTTTTCTGTACTGGATTTTAGCAACAAACCAGCGTTAACCAATTTATCCATTCAGGGCATTGCACCGCAGACATTACAATCATTGAATGTCACGGGATCACCAGCTTTGCTTAAACTCTGGTGCACATTTAGTGGTTTATCTTCTATAGATGTAACTCAAAATCCTGTCTTAGAAGAACTCGTATTAGGTGTTAATAATAGTTTCACTACTTTAAATGTTACTCAGAACCCATTATTAAAGATGTTGAGTGTAGGTGGAACACCATTAGGCACTATAGATGTTACTCAGAATCCAATTTTAGAAAGCCTGATGGTGGAAGAAACAGGCTTAACAAGTATAAATCTGCAAAATAATCCACTTCTAAAATTGCTTGCCGTTGGGAAAAATGATTTGTCTAATGGTATCTCTCTTTCAAATCTTACTGTTTTAGAATCATTATACGCCGATATGAGTCAATTGACCTCTCTGGATCTTTCCAATAATGTACTTTTGCAATACCTTTCTATTGGCAATAATTTCCTTACACATATCGATGTCACACAACTTTCTCAGTTAAAGCGGTTTACTGCCCATAACAATCTTTTTACTTCAGTAGATTTAAGCCAAAATTCTAATTTAACAAATGTTTCGTTTACTTCAAACAGCATCTTAAAGTATATTAATGTAAAAAATGGAAATAATGTGAATATGAACCATCATAATATTGAATATGCCTTTCTACCTCAACTTTTAGGAGTCTGCGTAGATGATCCAATGTCGATTTATGGTTTAAAAGTTAAAGGCTCCCTTCCTTCATCCGTTTTAGTCACATCTAATTGCTCACTTTTAAATACTCAAGAAAGTTTAACAGATAGTGCCCGGCTAAGCTTTTATCCAAATCCTGTTGGAGATTGGCTAAATATAGATTCAAAAGAAAATCTTTTGAGATATGAGATTTTCGAAAATTCTGGAAGACTTATAAAGAATGGCAAGTTTGCAAAAGGCGAAAAGAAAATTTTTGTTGGTAATTTGTCCGCAGGAAATTATATTGTAACGGCAAGCACTTCCAAAAGTCTGCTGAAGGGTAAAGTTATTAAAAAATAGCAAACAATAATTTAGAAAATTTGCTTCAAACGGGAGTAGGTGAGCTGCTGCTGAAGCTTTTGCTTTGAAAGATAACAATCTGATGGAGGCTGCAATAGTTCAGATTGGTTTGGATAAAACCGTTGCCATTTAGTACGATTGGAGTTATTTTGTTTTGGCGTTTTACAGATGTTTAATGCAAGGCTGACAAAGATTCAGATGGCAACATTTTGCCGGCCTCCGATGCACCGCGGAGAATTTATGTAGAAATCCCAGCGGAAAATGATGATATTAATTTCCGTCGGGTTAAACCCGGAAATTTATAATTTATTTTTGTTTATGATTTAAAACGATAGCCCAAACCAATCTGAAAGAAACCGATTTTCATATCCATAACACCGGCATTATTGATTTTAAAAAAATTAAAATGATATCGGGTGTCGAGGAATAATCTGTTTTTCAGTTGGTATTCAGCACCAAGGAAAGGGAAAAGATTGAGCGTGCTGATGTTTTCCACTTTGCCGTTTTTACTAAGGAGGTCTTCCGGTGTAAACTGAACTTCAGGACTCAGATTAAAACCAAAATTAATTCCGGCTGAAACGGAAAAAGGCTGAATAAGATAATATTTTACCGAAACCGGAACCTGAATTTGCGGGAATTTATAATCCATTTTTTTCGGGCCCAACTCAACAATTCCGTTGTGAGTAAAGTCAACGCCGGACAAGGTTTCATGGCCGCCCAATTCGGTATAAATTATTTCTCCCTGGATGGAAATTTTACTTTGTAAATAATGCTCTGCCAAGGCACCGATGTAAAAGTAGGATTTTTCTTTATAGCTGATATTTCCCGCGCTGAAAGTCGAAAGATTATAACCGCCTTTCACTCCGAACACGGTTTGTGCAGAAATGAAATAAACTGAAAATGTGAGCAATAGAAATAAGTATTTTTTTGTCATGGAAGTAAAATTATTTAATTTTTTATTTTTCAACTAACGAACACAGTTCTGAAATAAGTTTTAATGAAAAACGATTACCCATGCAACTTTTTCCAGATCGCATCTTTCAGTTCCATAAGGCCTTCCTGAGTGACGCCGGAGAAGAAAATGGGCTGACGGTTTTCAGGAAATTCAGCAGAAATTTCTTTTTTCAGTTCATCATCCAGCAGATCGGATTTAGAAACGGAAACGATAAAATCTTTATCCAGCAGTTCAGGATTGTATTCTTTCAGTTCGTTTTCCAGAATTTTAAACTCCTGAAAATGGCTTTCGGAATCGGCAGGAATCAAAAAGAGCAGAATAGAATTTCTTTCAATATGTCTCAGAAAGCGGTGTCCCAAACCTTTCCCTTCGGCAGCTCCTTCTATAATTCCGGGAATATCGGCCATCACAAAAGATTTGAAATTTCGGTATTCCACAATTCCCAAATTGGGAGTCAGCGTCGTGAAAGCGTAGTTGGCAATTTTGGGTTTTGCTGCGGAAACGGAAGCCAAAAGTGTGGATTTTCCTGCATTAGGTAAACCTACCAAACCTACATCGGCCAACAATTTCAACTCGAAAGTTACGTACCCTTCTTCTCCCGGAAGTCCTGGTTGCGCATAACGAGGCGTCTGGTTGGTGGAGGATTTGAAATGTTCATTCCCAAGCCCGCCTTTTCCTCCTTTCATCAGAATGATTTCCTGTCCGTGTTCCAGAATTTCGCCGATAATTTCGCCTTCTTCGTTTCTGGCGATAGTTCCTATGGGAACTTCGATATAAACATCTTCACCGTCGGCTCCGGTAAGCTGGTTTTTAGCACCGTTCACTCCGCGTTCCGCTTTTATGTGACGTGTATAGCGAAGCGGGAGCAGAGTCCATTCATGGGAATTTCCTTTCATGATAATATGGCCGCCTCTTCCGCCGTCTCCACCGTCGGGTCCGCCTTTCGGAATGTATTTTTCGCGGCGAAGATGGGCAGAACCTGCACCTCCGTGTCCGCTTTTGCAGTGTATTTTTACGTAATCTACGAAATTTGACATAATAAAGCTGTCAGCAGTCAGGATTCAGTAATCAATATATTTTTGGTGACCGCTGACCACTGATTACTTTTTAATTTTTTCTACTTCTTGAAAGAGTTTTCGGGAAATTTCATCAATTTCACCCACGCCGTTAATTTCTACATATTTGCCTTGCTGTTTGTACAGTTCGGCCACTTCTGCGGTTTTGGCGTAATACTCTGTAATTCTGTTTCTGATGATTTCTTCGTTGGAATCGTCGGTTCTTCCGCTGGTTTCTCCTCTTTTCAGTAGTCTTTCCACAAGAATTTCATCTTCTACTACCAAGGAAAGACACACGGAAATTTCGTCATCCAGAATTTCTTTTACAATGGTTTCCAATGCTTGTGTCTGAAAAGCTGTTCTGGGAAAGCCATCAAAAATAAAACCTTTTGTTTCCGTTGGCTTTTTCACTTCTTCAGTCAGCATATCAATCGTGACCTGATCCGGAACCAATTCACCTTTGTCCATGTAAGACTTCGCCAGTTTTCCTAATTCCGTTTCATTTTTTATGTTGTAACGGAACAAATCTCCTGTCGAAATTTGTTTAAGATTGAATCGTTCAATCAAATGCTGTGCTTGTGTTCCTTTTCCACTTCCTGGAGGGCCGAATAGTACGATGTTGATCATGCTGTTTTGCGTAAATGCTTTCGGCTGTCGGCTTTCGGCTTTCAGCGATTGCAGTTCATTTTTATTTGTTATCGGATTCGTTGCCGTTTCCTTTAAATTTATGTTCTTTTGTTTAATGTCCTCTTCAATTTTCAAAATGAGTTTTGAAATTTTCATTTTGAGCTCCGTTGCTTTAGGTGAAAGATACTGAAATTGTTCTTCAGTAATATAATTGAGATCTTTTGCTAAAAGTAAAATATATTCTATTTCAAAAGCTTCACCGGAAGCGATTCTAAGCATTCTTTTAAAATCTTCATCGCTTCCTCGGCCGCAGCCTTCAACAAAGTTAAGATTAATTGCTGTAACCGCTCTTCGTGCCTGCGAAGTTAGTCCGAAAATTTCACTTTTTGGAAAACTTTCAGTCACTTTGTAAATCTCGAGAGCCAACAGATGTGCCAGTTTCCAAATGTCATATTTTTTATAATCTCTCATATTGCCGATTGCTGAAAGCCGATCGCAGAAAGCCTAATGGTTAATTCTTCCTTCTGCCAATTGATACAAATCAGGGAGGTTTCTGCCTTGTTCATCATAATCCAAACCGTAACCCAGGACAAATTTATTGGGAATTTCCTTCGCCACGTAATCGATCTTAAAATCCTTTTTGAAAACTTCAGGTTTCAGGAGAAGCGAAGCCACTTTCAGAGATTTCGGCCTTTGTGTGTTTTTGAAATATTCAAATAAACTTTCGATCGTGTTGCCCGTATCCACAATATCTTCCATCAAAATAATATGTCTGCCTTCCACTTCTTTAGTCAGATCCATTTTTTTGTAAACAATACCTGTTGATTGTGTTCCGGTATAGGAACTTACCTGCAGAAATGCAATCTCACATTTTCCGGGGTAATGCTTCAGAAAATCTGAGAAAAACATAATAACGCCGTTCAAAACTCCTATGAAAACAGGAACTTCGTCTTTGTAATCTTCATGTACTTTTTCTGCAAGATTTTTTATGAGTTCCTGAATTTCTTCATGTTTCAGGTAAGGAACAAATTCTTTATCGTGAATGGTGACCGTTTTCATAAAATGATAAAGCGCAAATTTACGAAAAAGTTTCAAGACAGCAGATTTGCGAACTATTTTTGCTGTATTGTTGCCTACGTTTTTTATAAGGGTTAAATTTGTACGAATCTTAAAAAAAGAAAAAATATGTCAACTTACGTGGTTGTTGGTCTTCAATACGGTGATGAAGGAAAAGGGAAAATCACCGATGTCCTTTCAGCAAAATCCGACTATGTAGTGCGGTTTCAAGGCGGGGACAATGCCGGGCATACAGTGTACGCAGGCGAAGAAAAATTTGTGTTGCATCTTCTGCCTTCAGGAGTTCTGCAGTGTCGCGGAAAATGTATCATTGCCAACGGAGTAGTGGTAAATCCAATATCCTTTATCCGGGAAATTGAACAGCTGGAAAGCAAAGGGATGAAGACGAATCACGTGTTCATCAGCCGCAGAGCTCATGTCATTATGCCGTATCATATCCTATTGGATACCTATCGCGAAGAAGAAGCAGACGGAACGCATATCGGAACCACAAAAAAAGGAATCGGGCCATGTTACGAAGACAAAATTGCCAGAGTTGGCATCCGGATGGTGGATCTTTTGAACCCTGAGGTTCTGCGGGAAAAAATCGAGAAAAACCTGAAATCAAAAAACAGCCTTTTCGAAAAATACTTTGAAAAACCCACCTTGGATGTTGATGAAATTTTTAATGAGTATATTGAAATCGGAAAAAAACTTCAGGACAGAATCGTAGATACAGAAGTAGAACTGAATGAAGCCATCCGCGATAATAAAAATATTCTTTTTGAAGGTGCGCAAGCCCTCATGTTGGATATAGATTTCGGGACGTATCCTTATGTTACGTCATCGTCTCCGTCTACCGGTGGAGTATGTACAGGAGCCGGAGTTCCGCCTACAGCATTGCAAAATCTTATCGGTGTAGCAAAAGCATACACTACAAGAGTAGGAAACGGGCCATTTCCCACAGAACTTGATAACGAACTGGGCGAAGAAATAAGAAAGATAGGACATGAATTCGGGGCAACTACAGGAAGGCCTAGAAGAACCGGTTGGCTCGATTTGGTTTCTCTGAAACATGCCACCATGATCAACGGAATTAATAATCTGGTCATTACCAAACTGGATGTACTTTCGGGAATCTCTCCTTTGAAAATCGCAACTAAATATAAAACGGAAGACGGAAAAATTATTGATTACTTCACTTCTTCCACTACAAAACTATACAACTACGAACCGATTTATGAGGAACTTCCGGGTTGGGAAGAAGATATTTCCCATGCAAGAAGCTATGATGAACTTCCTGAAAATGCCAAGAAATATATCGAACTTATTGAGGAATATTTAGGAATCAATGTTTATTTGGTTTCCGTAGGGCCGGAGCGCAGCCAGAACATTATCCGGAAAGAATTGTTCTAAATAACCAGTTTTTTGAAAATATAAAAACCGTCTCAACACTTTCTGAGACGGTTTTGTTTTGTTACTCTTTGCTCTTAATTTTACATTCTGTCCACCGTTCCAATTCCCAATAAAGAAAGCGATTTCTTGATCACCAATCCTGTTGCGTGAGAAAGATTCAGGCGCATTGTTTTTACAGAAATATTGTCCTGATTCAGAATAGGATTATTCTGGTAAAAAGAATTGTAAGATTTTACTACATCATAAACATAATTGGCAACCTGCGCCGGGCTGAGTGTTGCAGCGGCTTTTTCTATCACTTCACGGTAATTGGAAAGTTGCATTATGAGTTCCTTTTCAAAAGCATTCAGTGGATATTCTTCAGGAAATGTATTTTCAGCCGAAAATTCTGCTTTTGAAAGTAAAGACTGGATTCGGGCATAAGTATATTGGATAAATGGCCCGGTATTCCCATTGAAATCAATACTTTCAGCCGGATTGAACAGCATTTTTTTTCGAGGATCTACTTTTAAAATAAAATATTTCAGCGCACCGAGGCCAACAGTTTCATAAGAAGTTTCTTTTTCAACATCGGAAAGCTGGTCGAGTTTGCCGAGTTCCTGTGCTTTTTCTTTGGCGGTGAGGTACATTTCCTGCATCAGGTCATCTGCATCTACAACGGTTCCTTCTCTGGATTTCATTTTCCCAGCGGGAAGTTCTACCATTCCGTAAGACAAATGGTAAAGATGTTCTGCCCAGGAATATCCTAGTTTTTTCAAAATAAGAAACAATACCTGGAAATGATAATCCTGCTCGTTCCCTACAGTATAAATCAGTTTTTGAATATCGTTTTCTGCAAACCTTTGCACAGCAGTTCCCAAATCCTGCGTCATGTACACAGAAGTTCCGTCGGAGCGCAGCAAAAGTTTATGATCCAAACCTTCTTCAGTGAGGTCAATCCAGACAGAACCGTCATCTTTTCTGTAAAAAACGTTCTTTAAAAGCCCTTCCTGAATAATATTTTTCCCCAAAAGATAAGTTTCGCTTTCATGCTGAACCTGATCAAAATTTACTCCGAGACGCTGATACGTTTCGTTGAAGCCTTCATAAACCCAAGCATTCATTTCACTCCAAAGGTTTTTAACTTCATCATTTCCTTTTTCCCATTCCAGCAACATTTTCTGAGCTTCCTTCATCAGCGGAGCCTGTTTTTTGGCAGTTTCTTCATCCATGCCGGAGGCGATGAGTTCTGAAATTTGAGTTTTATAATGTTGATCAAAAGCTACATAATATTCACCTACGAGTTTGTCGCCTTTCCTGTTCATGGATTGGGGTGTAGCACCATTCCCGAATTTCTGCCACGCCACCATCGATTTGCAGATGTGAATTCCCCTGTCGTTAATAATCTGCGTTTTAATCACATCATATCCCGCTTCCTGCAGAATTTGAGAAACCGAATAGCCCAAAAGATTGTTCCGAATATGGCCGAGATGCAAAGGTTTATTGGTGTTGGGAGAAGAAAACTCCACCATCACTGTTTCATTTTTTGGTGTAATGGTGTTCAGATTTTCACTGGACGTTTTAAGATTTTTCAGAAAAAAAGTATCTTTTATCGTAAGGTTCAAGAATCCTTTTACCACATTGAAATCCTGTATAAAATCGCTTTGGGCCGTAAATGCGCCGCCAAGTTCCATTCCGATTTGATCCGGGCTTTTCTTCAAATATTTTACCAAAGGAAATGTGACAATGGTGAAATCGCCTTCAAAATCCGTTTTGTTTTCCTGGATTTCTAGAGTTACATCGTAGATTTGATACACGCTTTGAATCAACTCTGCAAGCGTTTGCTGTAAGGTTTCTTTAATATTCATTTTTCAGGAATTGAGATGCAAATATACATAATTAAAGAGCAGACATTCTTATGCACGCTGTCAAGATGCAGGTTTTTAATTCCGAAAAGAACGTGTACTTTTGTGCCAAGATAATGTGTTTTATTCCTATGGTTTTATTGAAAAAATGGTCTGAAAATTATATAGAAGCGGGTTGTGATGAAGTAGGAAGAGGCTGTCTTTGCGGTCCTGTGGTAGCTGCTGCGGTAATTTTGGATGATGAGTTTCAGCAAAATTTAATTCAGGATTCCAAGCAATTGAACGGTGCTACCCGAGCGGAAATGAGCGTTTATATTAAAGAAAATGCAATAGATTTTGCCGTTGCAGAACTTCCGCCGGTCTTCATTGATCAACATAATATTTTAAATGCGAGCATTCATGCAATGCATCGTGCTTTGGATCAATTGAAAATTCGGCCGGAACTAATTCTGGTGGATGGCAATCGGTTTCATCCTTACGATTTTATTCCGCACCAGTGCATTGTAAAAGGCGATGAAAAAATGTTGTCGATTGCGGCCGCCTCCATTTTAGCCAAAGATTATAGAGATCAGTTGATGATCAGGCTTCACGAGGAATTTCCAGATTACGGCTGGAATCAAAATATGGGTTATGCTACCAAAAGACACCGCGAAGCACTGATGAAATACGGTCCCACCATCCATCATCGCAGGTCATTCCGGCTGGAATATGAGGAGTGACTTTTCCGTATTCAAAAATCCAGGTGATCATTTTGCATTACGAAAAGTAAACAATCAGATGTAAAGCGGCGAAGCCGCGGGATGTCGGAGAAAAATTGTTTCTTTTGGTAGAAATTGTCTTCCTTTCACTGACGAGCAGCATAGCTGCGACCTGTTAATAGAAGCGAAGCCGCGGAATGTCGGAGGAAAATTGTTTCTTTCGGTAGAAATTGTCTTCCTTTCATTGACGAGCAGCGTAGCTGCGACCTGTTAATAGAAGCGAAGCCGCGGAATGTCAGCAGATAATTGTTCCCTTTTCCTAACGAGCAGCGTAGCTGCGACCTGTTGCCGAGAAATTTCAGTATAATTAAATTTCAAAATTTAACCACAAAAAAGCCTCCTTTGCTGTAAAGGAGGCGATAATTTTGAACAGAAAGTTTTTATTTTTTCTTATTTTTATCCTGACGTTTTTGAATTTGTCCCTGCTGTTGGCGTTGTTGTTCCTGGGCTTTTTCCATCATTTCGCGCATCCGTTTCTGGAATTTTCCTTCTTTTTTCGGCTGTGCTTTGTTGGCCTGTATTTGCGCATGAATCTTTTTCTCATCCAAAATCCAATATTTGATCACGAGAATAATCAGAATATTAATAGCATTCGATACAAAATAATACCATGAAAGCCCGGAAGAAGCAGTATTCAGAAAGAACAGAAAAGTAATAGGGAAAATGTACATCAGTACTTTCATATTCGGCATTCCCGGTGCTGTGGGCTGTTGCATATTTCCTGCAGTAAGCATGGTGTAGATCAAAATTACTGCTGTACACGCAAGGGCAAAAATACTCAGGTGATCTTCTAAGAAAGGAATATGAAACGGTAGTTTGATGACATCATCATAAGCCGTAAGGTCTTTTGCAAACCAGAAACTTTCACCTCGAAGATCAATAAAGTTGGGGAAAAACCGGAACAAGGCATAGAAAATCGGAATCTGAAGCAATGCCGGCAAACATCCCGCCATTTGATTTACACCTGCTTTTCGGTAAACGCTCATCATTTCCTGTTGGCGTTTCATGGGATCAGCATCTTTGTATTTTTCGTTTACCTCGTCTATTTCCGGACGAATCACTCGCATCATCGCACTCAGTTTATGTTGCTTGAACATAATTGGCGACAGGATTAATTTTACAATAATCGTCATCAGGAAAATGGCCCAACCCGCTGTTAGTCCCCAGGATGCAATAATATTATACATCGGCATGAAAAACCAGCGGTTCATGGTTCCGATGAAAGACCAGCCTAATGGCAAAATTTCATCAAAGTTTTTGTCGTACTCTTTCAAGAGTTTCAGATCCAAAGGCAAAAAATACCATTTGAAATTCTGGTTCAGTTCGCTTCCGGCCATATCCACATGCCCCGAGAAATTAAATTTTTTCAAATATTCGCCTTCTTCCACAGTATCCTGAAATCCGCTGGAATTTTTGAAACCTGTTTGTGGTTCGATGATCGCTGTGAAAAACTGATTTTTGATGGCCAGCCAGTTCAAAGTTTCATCGGGCTCTTCCATCGTGGTACGCCCATCATAATCATAGCTGCTGAAATTATCGAAAGCATAGCCAAATTCGGTGTGCGTCTGTTCCTGAGAACGGCCTTTTTCCAAGCTTTTTGCCTGATAATTCCATTGGAATTCTGCCTTGTTGTCTGCTACAATGTTGGATAATCCTTGCGTTTTAACATTGAAATCAACAGTGTATTTGTCGGCAAGTGTATAAATAAACTGAATGATAGCGCCGTTTCCACGATGTTCCAGCGTAATAGTATTCCCGTTTTGATTGGTATTAAATACAAGATCTTTCGTGTTGAAAGTTTTTCCTGTTTTGTCTTTAAAAGCAAATCCGTAGGAAGAATTATTTTTATCCAACAGCATCAGCGGAAGATCATTTTCGTCCGTCAGCGGATTGTAAGCCTGATATTCATTCAGCTGCACTTTGGAAATCTGCCCACCAAGAGTAGAAATGTGAAGGGTAAGTTCATTATTTTTCAACTGAATTTCCTGAATAGCAGTAGTTTTCACACTGTCATTCAGGTTGCTGAAAGCGGCAGGTTTTGTGGTCAGGTTGTCAGATTGTGTAGTAGCAGGTTTTTGAGCCTCAATAGCTGCCTGTTTTTCTGCGTCACGGTTCTGAAAAAAGAACATTCCTCCCATCATGACGAGAGAGAAAAGCATAAAAAGAATGATCTGTTTTCTGTCTATACCGTTATTTTCTTGCATTGATTCTGTATTAATTAATTGGGTCTACATAAATTTCAACAGGGTTATATAACCTTCTGTTTTAAAGGTGTCAAAATTACTCATTTTTTTCGGAACGAGTAAGATTTTTTCGGAGATAAAAAACTGCGGTTGCAGGTCTTTTTCTATTTTCTGGAAGCAGCTTCTACGAGTGCTTTAAAGAGCGGATGTGGAGTTGCGACGGTACTTTTGTATTCCGGATGATATTGCACTCCGATATAAAAAGGATGGTCTTTCAGTTCTAAAGTTTCTACCAGTACCGTTTCTGGATTTTGCCCTGTCGGAATCAGTCCGGCTTTTTCAAAATCAGAGCGGTATTCGCTATTGAATTCATAACGGTGGCGATGGCGTTCGGAAATACTCCGTGAACCATATATTTCATAAAGTTTTGAACCTTGTTTCAGAGCGCATTTCCAGGCTCCTAATCTCATTGTTCCACCTTTGTCCACTACGTTTTTCTGGTCTGCCATCAAAGAAATAACGGGATCCGGAGTTTCCAGATCAAATTCCACAGAATTAGCCTGAGATAATCCGAGGACATTTCTTGCAAATTCGATAGTCATCACCTGCATTCCCAAGCAGATTCCTAATAATGGAATTCTTTTTTCTCTCGCATATTTCGCGGCTGTTATTTTCCCTTCAATACCACGGTCGCCGAATCCGGGTGCGATCAGCATTCCATCTATTCCCGAAAAAGTTTCTGCAACATTTTCGTCTGTAAGTTCTCCGCTGTACACCCACCGTATTTTCACTTCGGTTTCCAGATCTGCTCCGGCATGGATGAAAGCTTCTGCAATGGATTTATAAGAATCCTGCAGGGAAACATATTTTCCTACCAATGCAATTTCTACTTTTCTTTTTGGGTTTTTATATTTTTTCAGGAACGATTTCCATTCCTTGAGATCGCTTTCTTTTCTTGTAGTAAGGTCGAGTTCTTTTAGCACAACTTCGTCAAATTTCTGCTTCTGAAGATCTAAAGGAACCTGATAGATGGTATCTGCATCCATGCATTCAATAACATTATCTGCCGGAACATTGCAGAAAAGAGCCAGCTTGGATTTCACATCTTTCGGAATTTTGTGCTCAGAACGACAAACCAGAACATCTGCCTGAATTCCGTTTTCCATCAGCTGTCTCACCGAATGCTGCGAAGGTTTTGTTTTTAGTTCGCCGCTTGCTGCAAGATAAGGAAGTAAGGTAAGGTGAATAACCATTGAGTTGCTTTCTCCCAATTCCCACCGCAATTGACGTACAGATTCAATGTAGGGCAAAGATTCGATATCGCCCACAGTGCCACCAATTTCCGTGATGATAATGTCGAAATTCTGTTTGCTCAGGATTTTTATTCTCCTTTTAATTTCATTGGTAATGTGAGGAATCACCTGCACCGTTTTCCCAAGAAATTCGCCTTTTCTTTCCTTTTCAATGACCGTTTGGTAAATTCTTCCTGTCGTAACATTATTGTTTTGGGAAGTTTGAGAATCCAGAAAACGTTCATAGTGTCCTAAATCTAAATCTGTTTCTGCACCATCTTCGGTAACGTAGCATTCGCCGTGTTCGTAAGGATTCAGAGTTCCCGGGTCGATATTGATATAAGGATCAAGTTTTTGAATAGTAACGCTGAAACCTCTGGATTTTAGGAGAAGTCCCAGCGAGGCCGAAACAATCCCTTTGCCTAAAGATGATGTTACACCTCCTGTCACGAAGATGTATTTGGTGTTCTTTTTACTCATTAGATTTAGGTTTGTGCAAAGTTAGGCGATTTTAGTGTAGCCTACAAACTCAGAACAATGTTTCAAAATGATTCTTTGGCAGATTAGCTTATATTTGTACGTATTTATATTAAATTTTCGGAACACCAATATACACTTCATTCATGGCTAAACTGAAAACAGTATTTTATTGTCAAAACTGCGGTGCTCAATACTCGCAATGGCACGGACAGTGCAAAAATTGCGGTGCTTGGAATACTTTGGCAGAAGAGATTTATGAAAAAAAGAGTGCTCATAAAATCTCAGATAAAAAGCAAAACCACATCATCAACATTATTGAAGTGGAAACGATTGAAGAATCCCGGATAAAAACCAATTCCGAAGAACTGAACCGCGTGTTGGGAGGAGGAATTGTTCTGGGTTCAGTCATTCTGATCGGTGGCGAACCAGGCATAGGAAAATCCACTTTGTTGTTGCAGTTGGCGCTTAAAATGAAAAAGAAAATCCTGTATGTATCCGGAGAAGAAAGCGCTTCACAAATTAAAATGCGTGCGGACAGGCTCACGGATATTCAAAATCCAAACTGTTTTCTTTTCACAGAAGTTTCCGTTGAGAAAATTATTCATGAAGCGAAAAAACTGCAGCCGGAACTCATGATTATTGATTCCATCCAAACTTTACATTCCCAACTTCTTGAAAGTTCGCCTGGAACCGTTTCTCAAATCCGAGAATGTTCCAATGAGTTGATCAAATTCGCAAAAGAAAACAATATTCCTATCATTCTCGTAGGTCATATTACCAAAGACGGACAGATTGCCGGGCCGAAAGTTCTGGAACACATGGTGGATGTTGTTCTGAATTTCGACGGAGACAGAAACCATCTCTTCCGATTGCTGAGAGCGAATAAAAACCGATTTGGTTCCACTTCCGAAATTGGCATTTACGAAATGGTAGCGCAAGGACTGAAGGAAATTAAAAATCCCTCAGAAATTCTGATCACCAAGAAATTTGAAGAGCTTTCCGGAAATACTATAGCGGTAACATTGGAAGGAAACCGGCCGATGTTGTTGGAAATTCAGGCACTGGTAAGTTCAGCAGTATACGGAACGCCACAGCGAAGCAGCACAGGTTTCGATGGGAGAAGGCTGAATATGTTGCTGGCGGTTTTGGAAAAAAGAGCAGGTTTTCAGTTGGGTGCGAAGGATGTTTTTCTGAACATTACCGGTGGAATTAAAACGGATGATCCCGCTTTGGATCTGGCCGTGATTGCTTCCGTGCTTTCTTCAAATGATGATATTGCAGTTTCAGAAAAATTCTGTTTTGCCGGAGAAATCGGGCTCAGTGGCGAAATAAGACCCGTTCCGCAGATTGAACAGCGCATTACTGAAGCTGAGAAACTGGGTTATGAGAAGATATTTATTTCCAATCTTAATAAAATTCCAAAACGGAAATTCGGAATTCAGATCGAAGAAGTCAGTAAGATTGAAGATTTCCACGAACGGCTGTTTTAAGAGATATCTTATTCAGAATCAATTAATTTATTTATATTTGTTCAGCATCCAATCCGCTTTTTTATGAATAAACTTTTATCTTTTCTTTTCTATTTTGCAACGATATTTTGCTGGGCTCAGGTGTCTGTTTTCCAGAATCCTGTAAATGAAAACAGTCTGCAAGTACACCAGAAACTTCATGAGGATCTGGCTTCTTCTTATATTTCAACTCAATATTATTTGCAGCCGGCTTTTGAAGCGGAGCAAGATTTGGAAATAACACTGCCCACCGGAAAGAAATTCCAGGCTCGTCTGGCAAGAACTTTTGAATATACCAACAAAAGTGTTTCTTACTCGTATTCAATAGAAAATGAACCGGATTCCGAACTGGTTTTTTCAAAATATGAAAACGTACTGACGGGGATGTATGCCTCTTCCCTGGGCGAAAAAGTGATATTTCACCAAACTTCTGATAAAATTATCGCGGTTTCCGTGGTGAATGAAGCGTATCTTATTCAAAAAGATTTGAAAGAAGATTTCATCCATCCGGAACTTTTTTCTACTCATAAAGCCAATTCAAATATTTGTCTTTCTTCTACACCGGTTTGCCAGCCTTCTGTTATTGATGTGTTGGTGGTGTATACTTCGGCTGCCCGCTTAGGTTGGGGAGGTGTAGCGCAAAGCAATTCACAGATTGCCACAGCCATTACTAATTTTAATAATTCTTTGGTCAATTCAGGAATTCCGAATATTACGATCAATCTGGTGTATGCCGGGGAAATAGCATATTCAGAAAGCGGAAATATCAGTACCGATCTTACGCGTTTCAGAAATCAGACCGACGGTTTTATGGATGATGTCCATACGTTGCGTACTATTTACGGCGCAGATTTGTGTGCACTGATTACGGCTACTCCTACCAATACTTGTGGGTTGGGATATCTGAATACCAATCCTACCAACTATTCCGCCAATGCGGCATTTTCTGTTTCATTAAGAAATTGTGCGGTTTCCAATTATACTTTGTCTCACGAGATGGGTCACAATATGGGTTTGAACCACGACTGGTACGTAAATCAAAGCACCAGTCCGTGCAGCAATCTCCATGGTTATGTCAACCAGACTGCGGTCAACATGGGAACGAGTGCTCCTTCTTCCCGAAGATGGCGCACCATGATGGCGTATAACGACCAGTGTGCAGATGTCGGAATCAATTGCCCGAAAATCAATCGTTGGGCAAATCCTGCAGTGAACTATAACTCTGAACCTACGGGGGTGGCTATCGGCAACCTGAATGCTTCTGATGAAGCTTTTGGATTTGCACGTTTTGCCTGTGTGGTTTCAGAGTTTATGCCTTCAGCAAGTATGAATACATTGGAAGTGAAAACGGCCGCAAAGGAATTTACAATTTATCCGAATCCAGCCACTGATGAAATTAATATTTCCATCAAAAATGATGAAATGTATACCTTTAAAATTATTAATGTTCTGGGACAAACGGTCATCACCACCAATAATAAGAGAATTAATATTGCTCATCTTGCTTCCGGAGAATATTTCCTTTCAGTTAGTGGAAATAAAAGTGATGCGATTGGTGTCCGGAAATTTATTGTAAAATAAAAAACCAACATTCTGATGAAACGGAGGATAAGTGAATATTCATTGCAATAATTTCAGTTTCAGTAAGCCGTAAATCTAAGTCTAGCCATGAATTTTCTCGCACATTCTTTTCTCGCATTTTCTGATGAGCAGATTGTTGGGCAGTTTCTGCAGGATTTTATTAAAAATAAGGAGCGGTTTTCTTTTCCTGTCGGTATCCAAGAGGGAATTAGAATGCACCGTGAAATCGATACTTTCACAGATGCACATCCGGAAATACATCGGGCCAAAAAAATATTTAGCCCGTTAGTCCGTCTTTATGCAGGAGCTTTTGTGGATGTTGCTTTTGATCATTTTCTTGCTCTTTCCATGCCCGAATCTGTGCTTTGGAAACACTCGCAGAAAGTGTACAACGTGCTCCGAAACCATGAAAATTTTCTTCCTGAAAAACTCCTGAGAATGCTGGATTATATGGAAAAAGACAATTGGTTGTTTCACTATCGGGAAGATAGTGGAATTGAATTTTCCATGAGAAATGTGCTGAATCGTGCCCAATATTTAGAAAAAGATGTACAGATTTTCGCTGTCTTTTTGGACAATAAATCAAATTTACAACAACATTTTAATTTGTTCTTTCCCGACTTGCTAAAACATGCCATTCAAATGAACGAAGATTTCGGACGAAATTTGAAATAAAAAGTTTACAATATACTGCTTTTTTTTTAATAAAAAGATTAATCAAGTCGAAATTGACTAATAAACAGTAGCTTACAAGAGTGCAAAACTCTGTTGGTAACGATTTAGTAATGGTGCTTACTGCGCTTGATTTCATTGAATTACCCCTGTATCAATACTACAAATTTAATGATTAATGGGCAATGTGGCTAACACTTTGTCCATTTTTTTTGTCTGCCTTTTTTTGTATTTGAAATTTCACTTCAAAAAAAAAAATTCCCACCTTGGGGGAACCTGTGGGAATGGTTTCATTATTTTTTTCAAATTTTGAATAATCAAAGATTTGATTATAAAACAAATAATGTTAACCTAAAATCGATTACGCTATGGAAATCCTATTAAGTGAAATATTATTAAAAATTCGGCATCAAGAAAATATTTTTTCTTCTCATATAATGCAGACGTCTGACGAGGCTTACCAAATGACTTTATTTCTAAATACGATGTTGCATAACATTAAAGCAGATGTTTTAAAATCAGGTTTTAAGAATGAACAACAAGAAATAGACTTTTTTAAAAACATTAAACCGCAAATTTTAGGCAAACTTATTTATTACAATAAGGTATTTCGTCTTGAAACAACTTGTCCTGCAAGCAAAGGCAAAATGTACCAAAGTTTTTACGAAAAACAGTTGAAAATTCTTAAAACCGAATACGAGGAAAACATCTGCAATTCCGATTTCTACCGTTATTACCGTTCCGGCAGAACCGACCGAGACGAACAGTATTTTACGCTTGGAAAAATCAACTGTTATGACGGGCTGAACAGCTTCGTGTTTGAAATCGATACCAAATTTTCTACCTACTTTGATTATAAGGTGGCGAAAATCATCGCCAACGAATTAATCTATAATTATCTGACGACAAAACTAAGCCCCGAACAAAACCCCGATGTCCTGCTACAACAGGAGGAAACAAAAGACTTCTTTTGGACACAGACAAAAAATGGACTTATCGAATTGATTTATGCACTCTATGCCTACGATGCCATTTCGCACGGGAAAATAGGCATCCGCAAAATCAGCATGGTATTCCAAATCCTGTTCCGTGTTTCACTGAACGACATACACAACAGCTTCCACAGAATGAAGACCCGTGCAGGCTCACGGACATTGTTTTTAGACCAACTGAAATACAGTTTAGAGGAATATATGGACAGGGAAGACAACCCATAATTTTTGTTTTCTTTTTCCACCATAAGGACAGCATCAATCGGTGCTGTCTTTTTTTTGTTCGTTTGCCTATATGTGTCTATCGGCAAGTCTATTGATTTGGATGCCAACCGATTGACCAAAAGTGCGGAAAACCTCGAAAAACGACACTTTACATGAATTGAAAAAAAATGAAAAAAGTGCCTTTTTGATAGACACGTATCGGACGACAGCCTCCGCCAATCGCTCCAATTTTGTGGTGTTAGAAATCATTTAAAAGGAATTATTATGAACATCGACAGAATGGAATTTATCGCATGGATGGAACGTATCATGGAACGCTTCGACATTTTGAAAGAGTACGTACTAAACATTAAGAAAGAACGCCACAGCATAGACGGCGAGGAATTACTGGACAACCAAGACCTGCTCCTCATGCTGAAAATCAGTCACCGTTCTTTGCAACGTTACCGCTCCACAGGCAAGCTACCGTATTACACCATTAGCGGAAAATTGTACTACAAGCTATCGGACGTACACCAGTTCATTAGGGAAAGTTTCAAAGCCCCTATACGGCGCACAAAAGAAAACCGATGACAAACCCTACCACGTAAAGACGGGTACGGCTTTGCCGTACCTGCTTCACGTATTTTCGGACAATAAACTTTAAATATTCAATATCATGAGCGAACAGACAATTGAAAATCCACAGCAATACCCCGAACAGCTTTCGGATGTGCTGCTGGTGATGGACAAGGAGAAAAAGAAAATCCAAGCCGTCACGGGGGTAGACGAAAACGGTAAACTGAAAACCGTTGATGCAACCAAGAAAAACCAAAGCCAATTCATGCGGGTTGACAGAGCCGGAGATTTGTTTACAAATTTCTTCTCCAACTTCTGGCGACAGCTTAAAGACCCAACCCATTTATCATTCTTTAAAGTGCCTGCAAAGGAAGCGGTCGAGACAGCTAAAGAAATGCAGAAACAGGTCGATGCCCCCACCAAAGAGGGCGAGGCTGTCATGACAAAACATGAGGTGAAAGAACCAAAGGAGCAACAACAGGAAACCAAAAAGGATGTGGAAACACCACAGGCTACACCGGAGACACAGCAAGTACAGGAGAAAAACGAATACCGCTATAAGGTAGAAGATGTAGACTGGAAAACTTTAGGACAATTCGGTATAAACAAAGAAAGACTTGAAAAAGACGGTCAGTTGGATTTGCTATTAAAGGGCTATAAAACCAACAAGGTATATCCCATAAGTGTCAATTTTGGTTCTGCTATCATGCGTTCGGAAGCAAGGCTTGGTTTCCAAGACGGTGAAAACGGAAAACCTGTATTTGTCATGTATGGAGTGCGCCATGAACCCAACCTCAAAGCCCCTTTCTTTGGTCACGAGTTTACCAAAGAGGACAAAGAAAACCTGCTCAAAACTGGAAACATGGGGCGTGTGGTGGAATTGACCAACCCCAAAACAGATGAAAAGATACCATCCGTTATCAGTATCGACCACCTAACGAATGAGGTTATCGCATTCCGGCAGGAAAGAATAAAAATACCCGATGAGATTAAGGGTGTTAAATTGACCGAAGACCAAAAACGGGATTTGAAAGAAGGGAAAGCCATTTATTTGGAGGGGTTGGATTTTAAGAACAGTACGAACAAAAATGCCCATGTGCAGTTCAATGCCGACAAAAAATATACGGAGTTTCTCTTTGGTGATAAAGCACCCAAGCAGACACAGGAAAACGACCCGAAATACTATCGTGGCAAAACGTTCTCCGATGAACAATACAAGCAACTCACCGAGGGCAAGACACTCTACGTTTCGGATTTCAAAGACGGACAGGGAAACCCCTATAAAGGGTATGTCACGCTGAACAAGGAAACGGGAGGCTATGGTTTCAGCTTTAAAAACCCCAATGCGCTGAAAAATAAGGCACAGCCTGCCGAAGCGTACAAAACACAGGTTGCCGTAAACTCCGATGGGAAAACCAATGAGGCGACCAAGCACATCAAAGAACCGCTAAAACCAGAGCAACAAAAGCCGAAAACCAGAACACAACAGCAACGGCAGAACTCCCCTAATATTACGGCTAAATCCAAGGGGGTAAGAAGATAACCACTAAAAAAGTAAAGTATTATGAAAGCAATCATTGCAGAAAAGCCAAGTGTGGCGAGGGAAATAGCTGCCCTGTTGGGGGCGACCGAAAAACGGGATGGTTACCTCACAGGGAACGGCTATCAAGTTACGTGGGCATTGGGTCATTTGGTCGGACTGGCAATGCCCGAAGACTACGGGGTATCGGGCTTCCAAAGGGAAGCCCTGCCCATATTGCCCGACCCTTTTATACTCACGGTACGAAAGATAAAAAAGGACAAAAGTTATGTTCCCGATAGCGGAGCATTAAGACAGTTAAAGATTATCGAACAGGTCATCGGTAGATGCGATAGTATTATCGTGGCCACCGATGCCGGACGTGAGGGCGAACTCATCTTTAGGTATATCTATGAATACCTAAAATGCCAGAAACCCTTTGAACGTCTATGGATAAGCTCACTTACGGAAAAGGCGATTAAACAGGGTTTTGAAAACCTAAAAGCCGGAAGCGAATTTGACGGGCTTTACCATGCTGGACAAGGGCGAAGCAAAGCCGATTGGCTTGTGGGTATCAATGCCTCGCAGGCGTTGAGTATTTCGGCAGGGCGTGGCGTTTACTCGCTTGGTAGAGTACAAACGCCTACGCTTGCCCTTATCTGTAAGCGGTATTTGGAAAACAAAGATTTTGCTGTCAAAAAACACTTCCAAATCCAGTTGCAACACCGTAAAGAATTTGTTGACTTTAAAAGCCTTTCCAAAACCAAATGGTATGAGAGACAACTCGCTGACGATACCTTGAAATCTGTCCAACGTACCGGTACAGCCACCGTTACGGCAGTCGAAAGCAAAACGGTTTCGGAGCAACCGCCTTTGCTATTCGACCTTACGGGATTGCAGAAAGAAGCTAACAAAAGAGCATCCTATACTGCCGAGGAAACATTGAACATTGCCCAAAGCCTGTATGAAAAAAAGTTTATCACCTATCCACGCACAGGGAGCAAATACATTCCCGAAGATATATGGTCGGAAATCCCTGCACTGGTAAGGAGTTTGGAAGCGAGGGCTTCCTGCAAAAAAGCGGTCGGAAAAGTGAAATGGGGCCGTTTCAATAAACGCATTGTGAATGACGTAAAGGTCACAGACCACCACGGTCTGCTGATTACCGAAAAAATCCCATCCGAACTGTCTGCACACGAAAATGTGATATATGATATGATTGCGCTCCGCTTACTGGAAACCCTTTCATCTGCCTGTATCAAAGAAGTAACCGACATCGGATTGCAGGCTTTACACTATGATTTCACATTGAAAGGGTGTAAAATCCTCGAAGCCGGCTGGCGTGGCATCAAAGAAAAGTTTATAGATGAAGACAGCGAGCCTGTACAGGAACTGCCGGAATTAAAGGTTGGCGATGAGCTGAAAATCAAAGAGGCATCCGTACTGGAAAAGATAACCAAACCGCCTGTACTTTACACCGAGGCAGGTCTGTTGTCCGCAATGGAAAATGCCGGAAAGGAAATTGATAACGAGGACGAACGGAAAGCCCTAAAAGACATCGGTATCGGTACACCTGCTACAAGAGCCTCTATTATAGAAACGCTCTTTAAAAGGGATTACATCAGGCGTGAAAAGAAATCCCTTATCCCTACCGATAAGGGGTTGCAGGTTTACGGGGCGGTAAAGGACAAAAAGATTGCCGATGTAGCCATGACCGCCGAATGGGAAATGGCATTGCAGAAAATCGAAAGCAACGAGGCGGATGCAGGTGCTTTTCACCGTGAAATGGAAGCCTATGCCACTTCCATTACACGAGAGCTTTTGGACACGGGCATTGCCAATGAAAAGCAACCCGAACTAACCTGCCCAAAATGTAAGAGCCGTCAGCTATTGGTTTGGAACAAGGTTGTAAAATGCCCCGATGAGGCTTGTAATTGGCTTCAATTCCGTACCGTGTGCGGAGTGCCGTTGAGCCTTGCCGATATAGAAAGCCTTGTGACCAAAGGAAAGACCAACCTTATCAAAGGCATGAAAAGCAATTCGGGCAATAAATTCAATGCCTATATCGTCATGAACGATAAAGCCGAAACCTCCTTTGAGTTTGACAACAGGAAACCAAAAAGGAAATAAATGTTTTGTTTTTTGGACGGTATACAGCGTGAGGGATAGAAGCGACATCCTTTTGCGGTCCTCGAAGATCCGCAAAAGATATAGCGGATAGCCCGACCCGTCTACATTTTTTCGATAGCCTGGGCATGGGGTAAAATGCAGACGGTGGCACGCCCAAATCCTATTTTTCGCCCTGCTCGTCCATTTTCTTGATAAGTTCCTCCCGAAGTGCATCAAGGAATTTTGTCGGGTTCATCTTCCTGTTTCGCAATTCTAAATACGTTTGGTAAAAATTACCCAAATCAATGCCAAAGGCACTTTCAAAATATTGGGCTACTTCTCTTATGTCGTTGTTCCCGTTGTCAAACACATTTTGGTAATGCAGGGCATAAATCAGTTCTATCAATGCCACTTTGCTACCTGTCCATTTCAGCTTCTTTTGGGCTTTCGATTTATTTTTTTGGAATTTGTTATACAACTGGTCTTCGATGTAAACCTGTATCAAATCGTTGGCTATTATCTTGGCGACCTTGTAATCATGCGAAGTGGAAAAGGACTGGTCAGACTGGAAATAATAGGTATCCAACCATAACTTTATATCGTGGTTGCCCCGAACGAAATATTTCTCGTCAAGGAACGAGTTGTTGCTACGGTAATACTTGTAAAAATCGAGGTTGTTGTCAAAGAACCTCTTTAGCTTTTTCAGTTCTTTTTTGAGGTATTTCCTGATGGGCTTTGCACCATAGGGTTTCTTTGTCTCTATTTTGTAAATGGCATTGTAGTAAATGAGTTTAGCAACGATGACAGGTTTCTGATATTTGAAAAAGCGGATTTCTTCATCGGTATTCTTAAACCCTCTTTTCAGAACATACTCTTTCAATTCGGACAGGCATTCAAGAATATGGTGTACAACCGCTTCTATCCTTTGTATTGGGCAATCGGTTTCAATTTCTAATTCGCTGATTGCTGTTTCTATTCTTTGTAAAGTTTCGTAGTAAAATTTATTCATTCCGGTTACTTGAAGTTTCAATTGAGTGTTTTTTTTTGCGATGACTTGAAAGCTAAAACGGCAATCACAGCTAAAATCAACGTGATGATACCTCCATACAAAAACTCTTTATCGGGGAATTTTGTACCTAAAAATCCGGCTATTGGATAAGCTATTGCCCACCATAAATGGGAAAATGCGAAATGTGCGCCATATACCTTGCCTTGGTCTTGGGCCTCCATATTTTCACCTATCAACGTTTCAGAGGGCATATCGGCAAGTGTTTGCCCGATACCTGCCAAAACCCATAAAAACAGTAATCCACTGTAAGGAACGAAGTTGGCAAGGCTTATGGCTACGCCTATCAGAACAGCACCGCTTATCAGGGATATACTGCGTGTTTTGGTCTTATCCAAACTGCCCAACAGAAATGCCGCAATAGCCGCACCCACCCCAAATACCGACATTATCCACCCATAAGACCTATCATCCATTTGCAGGGATGTTTTTACCAAGCCAACGGTGTTGACCAATACCATTGCTCCTGCAACGGCTGATATAAATTCAATGCTCAATGCGAAACGCACAATCTTATTGCCGAACAATAAGCGGATGCCTTTTAATACTTCTGCCCATGTTTTTTGGGGTATTGAATTATTTTTGGTACTAACCCCTTTCTGCAACGAGGCTTTAGGGATGCAGACAATGAATAATATCGCAATTAAAAGGGTTACGCCATTCACAAAAAATATCTCTTTGGCTCCTAACCATACCGCCACAATCCCTGCCAGTGCTGGGCCGAAAACGCTAAGCAACTGGAATGTAGCCATTGACAACCCATTGGCTTCCCTGTATATTTCTTTCTCTACTATCTGCGGAATGATAGCCCTGTATGTTGGCGTGAAGAATGCAGCAAATACATTGAGCGCAAATATCAATCCGTACACCTGCCATTCGGCGTTGACAAAAGGGAGCATACATACAATTGCCGCCCTTGCAAACTGCGTTATCAGCAATATTTGCTTCCGTTGAAACTTTTCAGACACTACACCTGCAAAAGGCGAAAAGATGATGTATGCCGTTACCCTTAATGTAAGGGCTGATGCCAATATGGCGGCGGCATTTTGGGGACTTATATCATAAGTGAGCAAAGCCAGACCAAGCCACGTAAAAGCATCGCCGAAAAGGCTTGCTATCTGTGCGAAATAAAGCCTTGCGAAAGTCGTGTTTCGCAAGGTTTTAAAGGGTTCTGTGATTACTTTTATTATATTATCTGTTGCCATTCAGTATCGTTTTTAGCGTTGTTTTCCCGATTTCTTTAGGTATGCGTCCTGCGATGATTGATGATATGTGCCGTAATCAGCCCCACGGAGCCGATGTAAATAAGGGGCAGGTGTATATGGTAAAGGACATCGAGGACTACCGAAATTAAAATCGTAAGCAATGAAACGGCAAAAAGAGCAATGACCAGCTTGCTGTCAGTCGTCTTGCAGATTTTGAATGCTATAATAGCTCCGATAACCAAAAAGGCTAAATCTATATACGGGTTATGCGATATGCCAATCGGTATAATGATAAGCAAGGGGAAAATCAGGCAATGGATTAAACAGAGCGTTGCTGCCGAAATGCCGAGTATGTCGTATGTTTTATTGTTCATTAATGATTATATTTAAAATCTTCTTTACAGATATTGGATAATAGTCGTTTGCCCTGTGTATCGTATTTATGTTCCATACCTCAACGGAATTTATTTGTTAGAGAAATCAATGCGGTTACCTCTTAGACAGACAACCGCATTACTAATAATTACTTTTTACAGCACCCGTCTAACTTTGCATAGGCTTCGGGAACTGCTTTTACGTCATCAGCATCGTAACCCAATTTGGATATAGCGGTTCTGATAGTTTCGATATTCGTTTTTTTTGCGTTGTAATAAACGGTAAGCGTTTTAGCTTCTTCGTTCAAATCATAACTTTTCAGACCTTTGATTTTATACAACTCTTTTTCAAACAGTTTTCCGCAGGTTTCGCATATTTTACAATGGTCGCAGTCCATACTGATTTTAATTTCTGCTTTTTCAGTTTTCTTCTGTTTTTGTGCAAACAGTACATTAGTTGTGTATAGTAATACGATTACTAATAATGCGTTTTTTACTCTCATTTTGTTTAATTTTAAATTGATAAAATTGTTAATACTCGTTGTTTTTAATTTCCGTTTCTAATTCTTACCACCTTTCTGTTCATTATATGCCGAACGATGTTCCGAAAAACAAACCGCTTAAAAGCATTTAGCTTTTGCTGATGTTTAGCATAAAATTCGTCGGGTGTGTCAAATACACCAAAATCCTGATTGATACCTTTGTCCTGAATAAACGTATTGTTGTTATTCCATTCAATAGGCGGATTTTCAAAATTATCGGTGTAAACGCCGAAACCGCAGAAAGTGGTCTTACAATCGCTGTTCTGCTTCTGTAATTTTGTGAGGTACGGCTTATCCAAAATCACGCCCTCCAAAAAATACCATTGCTCGTTTACCCAAACTTCAACCCAGCTATGTAAAATGTCTTTGGGAGAAAGCCTATACCAAATTCCTGTAATTGCTCCTTTCTGCAATACTTTATCAATGGTAAAACCGTGAATACGGTTAGGTGCTCCCGTTGCTCTCAACAAAGCCATTAGCAAAGTTGCTTTTGTATTGCATTGCCCATAGCCGTCCTGCAATATTTGCGATGCCGGAATATCGTCAGAAACATTGTAGCCAAATTTTATCTCATCTCTTACGAAGTTGTAAATAGCCTTTACTCTTTCAATAATGTCAAGTTCTTTCCATTGCCTTTGTTCTAACAATTCCTGTATGGAAGCATTTGAGTAATCAAGGATTTTAGTTTCTTTTAGATAGTTGTTCATAACTAATTTTTTAAAACCTGTTGTAGCTGATACTTCAAAACAACACCCTGCAAAGCCCTACCATACATTTGATAAGGCTTTACAGAATTGCTAATAAAAATTCATTATCATTTTCACGCTGATATTACGTCCCATATTGAAAACACCCATCCGTCCGGTTGCGGGATTTTCGGGGGCATACTTCAGCCTGCTCAAATGATTTTGATAAGCCACGTCAGCCAAGTTTTCGGCACTGATGTACAAAGACATAAAGTCGCTTCGGTCGAATGCCTTTATATTTGTTCCAACTCCTGCACTCAACAGGGTGTAAGCCGGTGTTGCGGTTTCTGTTCCATAGGCACTGAAAAACCTGTCCTGCTTAAAGAAATGGTCTATACCGAATTTGATATAGGCGTTAGAAAATGTATGATTGACTTCTTTTAGTTCAGCTTTAATTTCTCCCCTGTACCGTGGGGCAGGAATAAACGGCAGATACTTTGAGCTTTCGGGCTGATTGCTTTGGGTAGCCTGCACATAGGAAAACGAATTTTCCAAATGCAACCATTCTATCGGGTGTGGGTGTATATCCAAATAGATTTCGCCACCGAGCAAAGTCGCATTGCCTGCCGTATATTGAAAGGCGGGTGCACCGTCAGCCGGGTCGGGAATGATTTCCGTTCCGTTTTCCGCAACGAGTTTTTCCAAATAGATATAGTTTTGAATGAAGTTTATAAATGGTGTAAACTCTAACGTGATATGTTTGGAATTAAGAAAGTAGGCAACGTCCAACTGATGGCTGATTTCTGATTTTAAATCAGCTTTTCCGATGATATACCGAAATGTTCCCTCGTGTCTTCCGTTGGCTGAAAGTTCCGTGCTGTTCGGTGCTCTGAAACCTCTCGATACATTCAATTTGAAAGTAGAATTTTTATCCGCTTTGTACGATAATCCCAAACTCCCCGAAATGCCATTGTAGTTTTTGTTAAAAGCACTAAATTTCAACTCCGCATCGGGGTCTGTACCGGAAACGGGATTTTCGTCTTCATCGAGATAAAGTTCCTTTGAGTTCACATATCGGTTGTCGAACCTGATACCTCCGGCTAAAGTGAGCTTGTCAAAAAAAGTTTTCTGTGTAAAAACAAATCCGCCTGCATCAAACAGATGATAGGCAGGTATCATAAATTCCTCCCCTCTGTTGGTATTGGACTGCCACATACCACCGATACCGACCGAAGTTTCCCAACCCCTTGACTTTTCAAAATTATACCGCACGTTATAATTCAGCGTGTTCAAATCAAAGAACAAAGCGGGCTGGTCAGGAGCGGACGGGTCTTCGTACTCTTTTCTTTTATTGTTCTGAAAACCAAAGTCGGCATTTAGCGTTCCTTTATCCAATATGAAATAATTGTTTGAAGCTACTCCAATATGATTTATCTTCTGATGCGGAAAACCTGTTTTATACCCTCTCAAATCGTTGTCCGTTGCTACCACTTCATCGCCATTAGCATTTTCGTAGATAAACCTGCCTAATTCATCTCTTTCGCCCTCTACAAGATTAAGGGTGTTGTTATAAGAGTTTAGGGTCAGATGCGAGTGTCCCCAGCTTTTGTTTATTCCCAAAAACAGGCTACCGTTGATTTCTTTAAAACCCGAATTGAAAACTTTTCCGTCGTAGGCATTTTGATAGTTACCTGCAACCTTGTTGCTGAACCTGCCGAGCCATTGCAGGCCGTCTTTATTCCCTGCATTGGCAACGGAATAGCCTATGAGGTTGTTATTGCTTTGGTAATTGGTGGAAAGCTGTGTTTTTACCTGTCCTAACGGCAAGGCTTTCGGAGCAAGAAAATTAAGCACTCCCGCAATACCGTCCGAACCGTACATAAGGCTTCCGGGACCTTTGACAACTTCCACTCTGTCCACCGCATTCTCGTCTATCTCAATACCGTGTTCATCGCCCCATTGCTGTCCCTCTTGCCGGATACCGTTGTTCAATGTAATTACTCTGTTAAACCCCAAACCTCTTATGGTAGGTTTTGAAATTCCTGTGCCTGTTGTTATCTGGTTTACACCCGGAACGTTCCTCAAAGCATCAATCAGATTGGTAGCACTGTTCTGATTGAGCGTTTTACCGTCCACCGCTTTAACAATGACAGGGCTTAGCTTTAATTCGGTTGAGCGGGTTACGCCTGTAATGATTAATTCAGTCAGTTCTGTAACAGCGGTGCTTAACAAAAAGTCCATAATTGTATCTTTGTCAATGGTTATTTTTTCGATTATCGGCTGATAGCCTGTATAACTTATCTCTAAAAGATAGGTTCCCCGTCTTAGATTATTGATTTCATAACTGCCGTTTGCATCTGTCGTTGCACCTGTTTTCAGGTCGGCAATATAGATGGATGCACCAGCTAAGTTTTCGTTTGTGGTTTCATCTTTTACCGTACCTGAAATTCCGTTCTGTGCAAATATGTTTGTGGTTGCTGAAACAAATGCAACCAATAGTAATATGCTTTTTAAATTCATTGTTTGATTTTTTAACGATTATTGTTTGATATGAGCAAACAGGCGTTCGGCTGTTTGCATCTATATAAAAAATCAAACTGTGGGCGGTCCTTTGTTTTGGATTGCAAGGAGTTCTGTTTCGTAAAAACTTACCTTACATAAGCTGTATTCAAAATATGGCTGTGCATCAATGTAAACAACAGGGACATCAACGATAAGATGAGGCGACACGCAATGATGGTCGCAAAGCGAACATTTTTCCTGTGCTTTGGTAAGATGAGCTTTATGACTACAGGCATTGTTTTTATCTCCATAGTATATCGCCTTTTCACATTGGCTTGCTTTTGAATACGCGACAATTTCATCGTCGTGATGATGATATAGAGTAGTTGGGCTATTGACAAAAACGTACAATAGCAAGAGAAAAAGCCCTTTTATATGTCTTATATCATTTAACATCAACCGCAATTATTTTGGTTAAGAAAACAATCCAAACCATCGGTAGCCATATGTAAAAGCAACCCCAGAGCAATAAGCCGTGTCCTTTTGAAAAACAGTAGGATAAAATAAATAGCTATGGCATAATAGCTATGCAAGGGGTGAAAATTAATACTGCACCTGTCAGGGTCAAATATTGGTGTTGCCAAAAGGTGGTCTAAATCAACCAACATAGTGAGCAACAGTATTGCATAGCATCTTATCCAATTTTCCCTAAACAGGAAATAGGAAAGGATACCCGGAAAAATAAGGTGTAAAAAGTAATGGATAAATTGTTGCATAATATTACCTATTGCCGAGGAGCTATATGATATTTTCAACACCCTTTTTTTAGCTCCTTTATCTTAATGACTGGATGTTTAACTTATCAACTCTTAGTCTGCTTTTCTGATACCATCCAATGCTTTATTCATTTGATGTCGCACCAAATTTTTGAAGAAAAATTTTTTTATGGGATTGAAAGGTTGGCTATGGACATAATAGAGCTTGTCCGGGGATTCATAGACCCCAATATCCTCTATCTCTTTTCTGTCCATCAAGAACCTATCGTTTAAATCCTTTTCGGAAAGGAGTTTTTCAAGCCCTTCTTCACAAAGTTCAAAAGCAAAGAAAGTTTCTCTGATATCGGGTTTTAATTTCAGCAGTCCATTTATATATTCGTTGTCCAGCATAACGCCTTCCAGCGTATACCAATCGTCGTCTACAAATACCTCCACACTGCTGTGCAAAATCTTTTGTGGCGAAAGTTTGAACCATATCCCCTCTAAAATTCCTTTTAGAACGGACTTGTCAACAATAAAGCCGTGTATTCTACAAGGAATATCCGAACCTCTTAAAAAGGACATTAGTAAAATGGCTTTGGAGTTACTGTTTCCCAGTTCATCCACCAATATCTTGGAAGACTTTAGTGTATTGGAGTCGTTATATCCAAACTTGATTTCATCTCGCACGTAGTTATAGATTGCCCTAATCCTAAATATCGGGTCAAAACTTTTCCAATGCCTTTGCTCTATAATCCGTTGGATTGACCGATCTGAATAATCCAGAATGTTTGTTTCCTTTAAATATTTTTTCACTTTTATTTTATATAACTAATTAAAATATATGTTTGATTGCGCCAAAAACTATCCATCGCTATATTTTAATGCCTGTGTACCTTCACGGTATTAGAAGATGAGAAAAACACTATACCAAACCATAATATGACAAATAAGAATATTACCATACCAATAATGATCATAATCTCCATTGTGGTATATTTTGCTTTTTTTGTGCCGTCCCTTCCATTTTGAGACGGCACAATTTCTTTTTCCTTTTTTTGATTACCAGGTGACTTCGTACGATGATAGTGTCTTTCTGCTCTACTCTTCTTCTTCCGCATTTCTAATCGCTGAAAGAATAGTATAGGCGTTTTTCGTGACTACTTTTAACGATTGCTGATTGGCAGTTTGAGGTAATTCAATTGCCGTATAACCTTCCTGCTCAACACCTTTGGCAATTTGCAACAACTGGAATGCGTAATTGTCATTATTGGCTGCTGTTTGGACAATGATGTAGTCCATCCCATCCAATTGAACAATGGCATCGTTAGGTACAGCACTCTTTTGTTCTGTTCCTGTTTCTACCCACGCTTTTACATACATTCCCGGTAATAGTTTTGCATCTTTGGTAAAGCGACAAAGAACCGGTATCATCTTTTTATCGTTTGCAGCCTGACCAACCAAATAGACTTTTCCTGTGTGGCGGTAATCATTTTCGTTGGAAAGTGAAAACCTAACGGTCTGCCCAACCTGGATTTTTCCCAAGTCCTTTTCAAAGGAATTTAATGCAAGGTGAAGTGCATCCGTACCTGTTATTTCGAACAACACGTCGGTTGGTGCAGCATATTTTCCAATATTGGTATTGCTGGTTTTAATATAGCCTGAAATGGGAGCATAAATACCCGCTGTTCTGGAAATTTTATTACTGTTTTTCAAAGTGTTACTACTGATGCCAATAAGTGCCATTTGTTGTTCCAAACCTGCAATACGGGCTTTCATTACATTGTAATCAGAGCTTACCTGTTGGAAAGTTTTGGCTGCATTGACATCTTCATTTCGCAATTCCTGCTGTCTTTTGTATTCCTGTGACAAATACTCCAGCCTGCCGATGCTTTCCAAATACTCCTGTTGAATGGTAATAAACTCCGGATTTTCAATAGTGGCTAATAGCTGTCCTTTTTTTACAGCTTGCCCCGGTAATAACCCTGCTGTTTTCATATAACCACCTAACGGTGCCGATACCGTGGCAATGCTGCTGGGTTCAGCTTCGATAGCTCCTGTCAGCTTGATTATATTGCTCAGGTTTCTTAATTCAATGGAGCCTGTTTGTATCTCCGATAGTTTGTACTGGTCTACGGTAAACGTGATTTGTCTTGCCGAAGGTGATGTACCAGTATTATTTTCTGTTTCTGCCGGAACCTGTTCGGCAGCATTCTCTTTTTTATCCTTACAGGATGAAACCACCAATACTGCTGAGAGTAATAGTGGTATATATTTTTTTAATGATGACCTATTCATTATGCTGATTTTTTGAATGTTAATTGTTGCCTAAAATTGCCTCTATAGAAATAATAACCCGGTTGAGATTATACAGGTTGTCTATATACTCCGAATAGATATTATTGGATAGCGTAAGGTTTTGCAGATATTGTGTATAGGAAATATCACCGTTTCTAAAACTCTTATCCGAATTGCTGATAATCAGGTCTGCCTGTGGTAATGCCTGGGTCTGATAATAGTTTAGAGATTTCTGAAATTTCACATACTGCTGTGCCAACTCTTTAAGCTGTCCGTTCAGATTGGTAGTTGTCAGTTCTACCTGTTTTTGTGCAATCTGTTCATTTATTTTAGCTGCATTGACTTGGGATTTATAACCACCGGGAAAAAGTGGTATGCTTACACCGATTTGGAAAAAACTAAACCTGTCTTTACCCGTATATGTCTTGTCAACCCCATTAATCGTTTGCAGACCTTTGTAAGTCTGACCGTTATAACCTAAAATAATATCCGGTAACATCTTACTTCTTTGCAAGGATATTTCTCTTTGGCTAACATTGATTTCCTGTTGCAAATATTGAATGACAGGATTACTGGCTGTCGATACATTATCTACGGACAATAGATCTTCTCTTGCAACCAATGCTGTATCTGCTATGCTGATATCATCGGTTGTATTGAGCAATGTCTGTAGAAGCCGCTTGGCAATTTGTATGTCGGCTTCATTCTTTTCCAACTCATTCTGAATTTGTCTGTATTGGACTGATGAAGTCGCATTTTCAAGACTTGTGCTTTCCCCCGTTCTGTACCGCACGTTACTTGCATTACTCAACTTACTGTAAATCGTGTCCTGCTGTAACAATAGCTGTCTTTTTTCCAATATATATTGGTATTGCAGGTAAGCCAGCTTTACATCTTCAACAAGGTCGTTTTCGGTTACAGCCCTGTATTTTTCACTGCTACGAATTCTTTCCTGTGCCAGCTTTGACTGGTTGCTGTAAACAGTCGGAAAATCAAAACGCTGGGTGACATTAATCAGGTTATCATTAATAGTAGGATTACTTACCACCCCTTGTGTATAGGAAATTTCCGTTTTGGGAATAGTAACGCTTCCTTTCTTTAATGCCTGCTGTACATTGATATTATACTCTGCTATCTTAATGCTGTTGTTGTTTTTTAACGCTTCATCAATAGATTGCTGTAAGGTCAGCACTCTTGTACCGGAATTTGCAGGTACCTGTGCGTTCATTACGGACGGTAAGCCTAAAAATCCTAATAGTAATATTACCGTAGGCAAGGCTTTGGATATCCGCACTTTGATTGATGATTTTGTGAAATAGATATACAGTACGGGAAGTACCACAAGGGTTAACGCTGTCGCTGTTATCAACCCGCCGATAACGACTGTTGCCAATGGACGTTGTACTTCTGCACCCGAAGAATTGGACAAAGCCATCGGTAAAAATCCTAATGAAGCTACTGCGGCTGTCATCAGTACAGGTCTTAATCTTACCCGTGTACCAATCCGAACCCTTTCGTAAATATCATCAACCCCTTCCTTAGCCAAACGGTTGAACTCTGCAATCAGTACAATCCCGTTCAAAACTGCGACGCCAAACAGGGCGATAAATCCTACACCGGCAGAAATACTGAACGGCATATCCCTTATCAACAAGGCAAACACACCACCTATTGCTGATAATGGGATAGCCGTAAAGATCAACAGCCCTTGTTTCACTGAACGGAACGTAAAGTACAGCAGGAGCAAAATCAGCAGGAGTGCTACCGGCAATGCTACTGCAAGTCTTGCATTGGCTTCTTCGAGGTTTTTAAATTGCCCGCCGTAGGTTATGTGGTAACCTGAGGGCATTTTAACCTTTGTATCTACAATATCCTGAATATCGTTAACGATACTTTTTACATCCCGGTTTCTTACATTGAAACCAAGTGTAATCCGTCTTTTCGCATTATCTCTCTGGATCTGTACCGGACCCGGTTTGTATGAAATATTAGCTACTTCGCTTAAAGGTATTTGTTGACCCGTGGGTGTACTCACAAATAAATTCTGAACATCTGTAATATCTGCTCTTGAAGCATTGTCCAGCCTTACCACCAAGTCAAACCGTCTTTCGCCTTCATATACCAAACCTGCTGCCTTACCGGCAAAACCTGTTTCAATGGCACCGTTTACGTCTTCGATATTCATTCCGTACTGTGCTATCTTATCCCTGTTAAACTGTATGCTGATCTGTGGCAGACCTGTAATTTCCTCCACATACAAATCTTCCACGCCATCAACATTTTTTATTTTTCGTCCCACATCCGAAGCAAGGTCTGATAGTACGTCCAAATCTTCGCCATAGATTTTTAAAACCACGTCCTGTTTTGCACCTGTAAGCAACTCATTGAAACGCATCTGTATAGGTTGCTGAAAACTGAACGTAGCATTGGGAATTACAGAAAGGGATTGCTGCATTTTCTCAATAAGTTCCTCCCTGTTTTCTGCACTCGTCCACTCTTTTTTAGGTTTCAGTGTCACAACCATATCTCCGGCTTCAATAGGCATAGGGTCTGTCGGAATTTCTCCCGAACCGATTTTGTTTACCACCTGTTTTACTTCGGGATAATTTTTCAGCAAAATATCCTGCGCTTTTTTGGAAACATCTATCATCTGGTTAATGGAGCTACCGACTGGAACACGGGTTTCGACTGCGAAATCTCCCTCATCCAACTGAGGTATAAATTCAGCACCCATCCGGTTGAAAGTGAATACGGTAATAACAAACAGCACTACGGCAACCGAAACGACAAGCAACTTTCTTTTCATTGCACCTTCAATAATCGGGGTGTAAACCTTTTGTATGGCTTTCATCATTTTGTCGGAAAAGTTCTCTTTGTGTGTTGTTTTTTTGCTCAACACCAAAGCGGACATCATCGGTACATACGTAAATGAAAGTAAGAATGCCCCTAAAATGGCGAAAGAAACAGTCTGTGCCATTGGTCCGAACATTTTACCCTCTACACCTACCAATGCCAATAGGGGTAGATATACAATAAGGATAATAATCTCACCAAATGCTGCGGCTGAACGTATTTTACGGGACGATTGATAGACTTCTTCATCCATCTGTTCCTGTGTCAGCTTGGCGACACCTCCATAGCGTGCCTTGCTGCCCGTAATCCTATGTAGTACGGCTTCTACGATAATTACCGTTCCGTCCACGATGATACCGAAGTCAATAGCCCCTAAGCTCATCAGGTTACCCGATACGCCGAAGAGGTTCATCATCGATATGGCAAACAGCATTGCTAATGGAATTACAGAAGCTACAACCAATCCTCCTCGTAGATTTCCCAAGAAAAGTATCAGTACAAAGATTACAATCAAAGCACCTTCGACCAAATTCGTTGTAACAGTAGAGATCGCTCCGTCAACCAGTTCTTTCCGGTCGAGAAAAGGCTCGATATCCACTCCTTCGGGCAAACTCTTTTTTATTTCCTCAATTTTTGCCTTTACATCGGAAATTACCTGAGCTGAATTGGCTCCTTTCAGCATCATTACAATTCCGGTAACAGTTTCACCTTCACCGTTTCTTGTTGCTGCTCCATACCTCGGGCCATTACCAAAACGAACCTCGGCAACATCCCTTATCAGCACGGGTACGCCTCCCTCAGTCTTTATAACTATCTTTTTAATTTCGTCGATATTTTGCACTAAACCCTCACTTCGAATAAAGAAAGCCGTAGGACCTTTATCAATATAAGCTCCACCTGTATTTTGGTTGTTCTTTTCTAACGCTGTGAAAATATCGGAGATATTAATGTTCTGGCTGGCAAGCCTATCAGGGTTAATAGCTATCTCATACTGTTTCACAAAGCCACCAAAACCGCTGACTTCGGCAACTCCGGATGTGCCTAATAATTGCCGTTTAATGATCCAGTCCTGAATGGTTCTTAATTCCGTTGCATCAAACTTATCTTCGTACCCTTCTTTCGGGTGAACAACGTATTGGTAGATTTCGCCCAGACCGGTGGTTACGGGAGCCATTTCAGGTGTACCGACACCTTCCGGAATACTGCTCGCCGCTATAGTTAACCGTTCCTGCACTTGCTGCCTTGCCCAATAGATGTCTGTTTTCTCTTTAAACACAATGGTTACAATAGAAAGCCCGAAACGGGAAAAGGAACGCATATCTTTAATTTCCGGGATACTGACCATCGTTTGTTCTACCGGAAAGGTTACAAGCTGTTCCACCTCCTGTGCCGCCAATGTAGGCGATACAGTTATGACCATCACCTGATTATCTGTGATATCAGGTGTGGCATCAATCGGAAGTTTGGTAAGGGAATAACTACCCCAGCAAATTAATGCTAGGGTAAATAATCCGATTATCAACTTATTCTTGATTGAAAAATGAATGATGTTATTTAACATACCATAATATTGTTAGAATAGTTATTGTTTAAGGAGGTACTGTCCTTTCATTCTGATTTTGACAGTGATGTCCTCATTTGAATTGTTTTTGAAGTACCATCCCTGTGGACCTTCAAACGGGGCAAGCAACGAACCCACCATATTGTTTGAATAGGCAATGGTATAGCTTTCAAAATAGTTGTTGTTGTCCTTAACCTCTCCGTGAAAATCGAAGTACAATTCTCCCTTATCGGTAATCCATTCATACTTCACCTGACCGTGTTTCAACATATTTATCTTATATTCCAATCCTTCACCCGCGGGAATAACGACACTTACTTCATCTGTCCGTTCTGCAAGCTGGGTAGCGGGTGGCGGATTATCTGCTGCTGCGGGTTTGGCTACGTCTGCCGGAGAGCCTACGTTTTCCAGTAGCAGTGTTTTACGTGGTCCCGAAGCAAGCATTTCCGTACCTGCGTCACCAACATATAGTTTGCTAAAACCTGTTGCCTTGCCGATACCCAAAGGGTCTATACCGTATTCTGCCGGTAACACGGCACTAACAAGAAGTACCGCTCCTATAATTAAAGCGTAGATGACCTGCTTTATAATAGATTTCTTATCTAAGATTTGATGTGCTATTTCTGACATTTTGATAATTTTTAAGAGTTAAAATAACCGACTAACTGATAGCCGAACAATAAAAAACCTGCTGCCATAAGCAACATATTGGTAACTGTCGAGAATTTGAGAAAACTCGGTGACCTTCTCCAATTGGTTATAATAAATAGTACAAGAGCTAAGGCTATGAACTGACCTATTTCTACACCGATATTAAAACCAATCAGATTGGTCAATAATCCGCTACGGTCAAAACTCAATTCCTGTAACTTACTGGCTAAACCAAAGCCGTGAAAAAGCCCGAAGATTAAAACAGCCGCTTTGGTATTGGGCTGATGCCCCAAGAACCTTTGAAAACCGCCCAGGTTATCGAAGCCTTTATACACAATGGATAGGGCTATGATTGCATCAATCAGGTAAGCATTGATTGACATATCCGCCAGTACGCCCAACAAGAGGGTTATACTGTGTCCAATGGTAAAAAAGCTCACATACAGCAATACTTCTTTCGGACGGTAAAGGAAAAATATAACCCCTACGAGAAAAAGTAGATGGTCATATCCCGTCAACATATGTTTGGCTCCTATGTACAAAAAGGGTACAAAGGCAACGCCTGAATTTCCACTGAGGAAAGTTTGGGTATCCTCATCTACACCGTGAGCATACACCGAGCCTGTTACCAATAGTAACAGTACTATTGATAAAACTACTTTTATATACCGCATTATAATTTAATTTTTAAGTTAGGCAGTATAAGTCTGGCTGCATTGCATACATCTGTATGCAATACATTATAGCCAAAGCCCTGACTGCAATGATTGAAAAAAAGAGTGCTTAAAAAATTAATTAATGCTTATGTCCGTGAGCTTTATCAATACTGTCCTGATTGACAGGCGTAACCTTAGAACTTTCTTGTTTTACTGCCGGTGCTGTTTCTCCGCCGTTAGGGTCGTGCGAATGACCGTGAGCCTTGTCAATGCTGTCTTGATTGACTACTGGAGCTGACTGTTCTTGTTCTGTATTGGAATTGTCGGAAGAAGATTTTCCGCTGTTATTGCAAGCTACAAATGTAAATGCAGCAAATGCCATTATAATGAATGATTTTTTCATCGTTAAATAAAATTTGATAATAAATAAAGAATTAATCTGCCCATTGAACTTTGGGCATAACTCAAATTTTAACTTTCGGAGAATTGAAAGTTAAGCAACGATGAAAGAGGGAGGACCCCGAAGGGTATATGCTCCGTGGAGCGGTGGTGAGTAAACAATAGGTCTATCAGGCGGAAACGTGTGTTTCTGATAGACTACGATATATTCAACAGGCTTGGTAAAATCGACAGGCAAAGCCTTTACTGATTTTACATCGTCCTTTGATATGACAACTCTTGTTTCGTCAGAATTGGTGAAAGATATATGTTCACCAGCGTGTATAAAACCGGAAAAAGCAAGTTCTAACGGTGTTTCCTTACTGTCATTATGGCTGTTGTTATTACCATTATGATGCCCATCTTTAACGATGTCAGCGTGGTGGTGGTGCGATATAGTACCGTGACCCAAAATTACAATTTGGGCAACAACTAAAAATAATATGGCAGAATACTTACGCAACATTATCGCAAAGGTATGTAAATTAATTCATTCAGCACCAAATTGATGCAAAAAAGTGAATTTAGATACCGGAAAAACCAAATTAGTATATTATTTTTTGATATAGATAATTATCCCTCTTGTATCAAGTGCTGTAAATTCGGGTCATCATTCTTAATCCGCTCCATTTCATTCTCCACGATATGAACAATGTCTGATTTTATCCGACGGTAATTGTTTTCAATATCCCGTTTCATATTATCTACTCCGTTCTCATCAACAAAGGATAAAATTTCGGGTATCTTCTGATATGCTTTGGTTTCGGCAGCTACCTTTTCATTATCGACTACAATTTCAGCGTGAAATATCTTTTGCTCGATACGCTCGTCGAAGTTGTCGGACACAGAGCCAACAAACATACCCTGTGTTAAGGTTGAAATTTTAGAGGCTGGTATCAAACTATCCAATTGTGTAGAAATTGAAGTTGATTTATCATTTCTGTTAATCGTCATACTCTGACGTTTCTGCAATACTTTTCCAAAGCGTTCCGAAAGGCTCTTTGCTGTTTCGCCCACAACCTGACCGCTAAAAATGTTACCTACGGTATTCTGAATTACTTTACTTTCTTTGTCGCCATAATCACGGGTTAATTGTGAAAAGTCTTGAAATCCTAAACATACCGCTACCTTATTACTTCTCGCCGTTGCAATGAGGTTATCTAATCCTCTGAAATAAATTGTCGGCAACTCGTCTATGATAACGGAACTCTTTAATTGTCCTTTCTTATTAATGAGTTTTACAATTCTTGAATTGTACAAGCCCAAAGCTGCCGAATAAATATTTTGTCGGTCAGGGTTATTTCCGACACACAAAATTTTCGGCTCGTTGGGGGTGTTGATGTCCAAAGAAAAGTCGTCGCCTGTCATAACCCAATATAGTTGTGGGCTAATCATTCGTGACAAAGGGATTTTGGCTGAAGCAATCTGCCCCTGTAATTGGTCTTGTGCTCCGCCTTGCCAAGCATCCATAAATGGAGATAGATAATTTTCCAAATCGGGATAGGAAGTTAAAATCGTGAATACGTCCGAATACTTTTTATTAAGCAATTCAATGGCGTGTGGGAAAGTACAATACTTGCCGTCCTCATAGATTTTCAGATACCAAATAATGGAGGCAAGCAATATAATTGGGCTTTCCACGAAAAAATCCCCTTGCTTCAAAATCCACGACCTGTTGAGGTTTAACATGATGGTATAAGAGGCTTCGTAAGCATCGGAAATGTCCGTCATAAAGGCAGGGCTTAGCGGATTGCAACGGTGGCTTTTTCGTGGGTCGTCAAAATTTATCACATAAAATTTTGGCTGAACTTTGTATTTATCCCGATGTTTTAATAAATGATTGTATGCAATGGTAGAAAGGTCATCAAATTTAAAATCGTAGATGTACATTGAAAACCCTTTTTCAATTTGTTGCTTTATATAATTATTTACAATCGCATAAGATTTTCCAGAACCGGGTGTTCCCAAAACAATAGTCGCCCGGAAAGGATTGACAATATTTATCCAGCCATTATTCCATTTGCCCTTATAATAAAACTTTGTAGGAAGATTGACAGAATACTCGTTTTCCATCAATTTAGTTTCCTGCTGAAAACTCTCATTCTCATTGTTGAAAACATCTTCCATTAAATTGGTACGGAGTAAACGGCTCATCCAAACTCCTGCTACCATCAAAGCAATATAACCTAAAGCAGTGGTAAAAATATACAGAAATGTGGCAGTTAATAAAGGTAGTTTCAACAAAGGAAAATTCAGAAAAAACAAAATAATTCCAATCGACAAAGCTACATATATTTTAGACCAAGTTATCTTCTCATTTTTAACGCCTTTTGTTCCCAAACAGCTTAATGCCAACAGTACCAAAGCAAAAATTTTGGTGTATAAATTGTGCGAAAACAAACCGGCTGTTCGGTCAAAATTGCCTAAGATTTTGTTGATTATTTCCAGCGTCCAGCCACGTTCCAAAAAGAAACCGTAGCAGAACCAATAAAGGTGCATCAGTACCAAAAGGATACTTACTGCCCGCATAAATGCCATTATTTTGGCAAGACCTCTTAAATCGTCTTCTCCCTGCATTATTTTAGTTTTAATGTTCGGGCGTGAATTTAAAAGTTGTAAATATTGGTTTTTAAAATGTGGTAGTCAATGTCTGCGAATGGCATTGTTTGGCGGATTGCTATTGCTGTCCTCTATGGCGTTTCCTTTTCTTCTTCATTTTATTTGCAAAATCTTGTTCTTCATAATCTTCTCCTTGTATTTCAGGCAATAAGCCGCCCAATGCTTCGACCAAACCATCTTCGTGTTTTTCAGTATTTAAAAAATCGAAGAAATGATGAGGTTTTTCCACAGGTAAATTTTCCGCATCGTTTGACTTAGAAGCTTTTATTTGTGATTGAACTGGTTCTTTAATTTCCGGTTTGATGTTGTTATTCCAATAATCGTTAAAAGTATTAGCAGAAAGTTCTTTTCCCAATCGTGAACCATTCCAAATTGTCTTAGAATTATGGTCTATAAAAGTTATTCCGTAAATTCGTCCTACATCATTTCTGCGCACCACTACATTAATTCCTTGTTCGGTTAATTGTTTCTTAAAACTCAATTCATCAGTTGTTGATTGTAAAGCAATGTTTATAGCAGATTTTAAAGTTTTTTGAACAGGATTATTTTTTAATGCAATTTTACTTTGCTCAAAATGCAATTCCAAAGCTGGAAGTCCAGCACTTTTCCCAAACAAAGATGCCTTGAACGGATGACCTGCTTTTTCTCCTTTTTCATTTAAGGGAATGTACAATAAACCCTTCTGCAACTGCCCTTGCAATTCTCCTTCTACCTTTTCGGTGGTAATGTTAAACAAAGAAAGCAAGGCGTTGTATTCTCCCAAAGTTTGGTATTGATAATAGTTTGGCAAATGGCGAATAACTGAAGCTATCTGACTTTTTACATCGCCTGCTTTGTAATTTATGGGACTAAAAATCTTGTCATTCAGTTTATGTTCTTTATCTGTAGCAGCTATCAATCCGTGTTTCCTTTCGAGTTCCCGGCACACATTCATAGACCGCATTTTCTCGAATTTATCAGAAATCTTTTTACCTTCTTCATCCACGCAAACCGAAACAATATGGATATGGCTGCGGTCAATATCGGTATGTTTGAAAATCACAAAAGGCTGTTCGCCATAGCCCATTTCACGCATATATTCTTCCGCCATTTCTCGAAACTTGTCATCACTTACCTCATCTCTCGGGTCAGGATTGAGCGAAATATGCAAGGTGTGTTTCTCGGTATTGCGGTTCGCTATGAGATAAGGTGCAAAAGATTGAGCCAATTGCGAAACGGAATAATGACCATTAGCGGTTTCAATCATCTTATTGGTGAACAAAATCTGTCCGTTCTCATTCTCCACTTTCAGTTGATTGTACGCCAATGCTCCATATAGATTTCCGCTTCTGCCAATTTTTGCTATCATTTCTAAGGCTGTTTTTTCAGATACTTTGTTTCAAATTCTTCGCTAATCTGAATGATTTTTTGACACAACATTGCCATTTCAGCCGTTTGTTTTTCTAATTTGTATAGAAACGCTGCGGCTTTTTTCTCGGAAAAATTCTTATACAAAAGCTTCACTATTTGGTTGTAATTGACACCCACAGAACGAAATTGACTATGAAACGAAGTCAATCTCATATAAAAATCAACCGTGCCTTTATCTATTTTAACTGATTTCATCTCGTTACCAAACAACAGAGAAATGATAAACTTTGCTTTATTGGGCATTCCCGATGTTTCAAAAAGCGATAAAAGTTTGGCATTTTCTTCATCAGTAAGACGAAAAACGTGGCGGTGGATGCTTGGGTCGATTTTTGCCTTCCGTCCGCCTTTATTTTGTTTTCTTTTATTATTCTCATTCATCACTAATCCATTTTAAATTCATACAAAACCTCGACTTCGGAGTGGTTTTTTCAGCTCCCGGCAGGGCAAGTTGTTTTGAGGCACGAACTCGGTTTCGAGTGCCTCAAAACACAACTTGCCGTGTTCTGATGAACACAAAAATCCGCCCTTCGGGACGGATTAAATTTAACAGGGAAAAACGGCTCGATGCCGTTCTGTTTAGTGTCCATTTTTGAGAGATACTTTGCATAAATCTGTTAATAAAAATCATTTTACAAAGTAAAGATCTGCTTATGAGAGTATTGCAAGACATTACCAAGACAAACATTGCCTTTGAGTGCCAAACACCGCCAAAGCCATAAAATTGATTGAAAATGATGATTTCTTTGCTTTTGAATGTTGGCAGGAACTCCATCAGGGATGATAGATTGATAGCATTCCGGAATGCAGATAATCCAGCAATCTTGACGGCAGGATTGCAAGGATGAAAGAATGATAGCGTGACGGCTTGTAATCAAGATTGCTTTCGTGAATGCAGGATTATAGGAACGCTAGAATGATGGCTATCCTGACTGATAGCAAACAATAATGAGTGCTGTCTTGCAGACCAGTAGGAAATCACGAATTCAATAAAGAAAGACTGCCGGTTATCCTGCAAGCAAGCCTGAAAACAAGAATACGAAAACTTTAAATTTTTAAAATATGGACACAAAAAAGAAACCTCTGTTTATTGCATTTTCTTCTCAAAAAGGTGGCGTTGGCAAAAGTACATTTACAACGCTCGTTGCAAGTACGATGCACTATAGATTGGGCTACAATGTAGCTGTATTTGATGCGGATTTTCCACAACACAGTCTGATGAAAATGAAGACAAGAGATTTGGCAATGGTTATGGAAAATGAAACTTTAAAAAAGCTGGCGTACAAACAATTTACCACCATCAACAAAAAAGCCTATCCGATTATGCAGCACAAAGCGGATAGTGTATTGGAAGCGGCTCAAGAATTTGTAAATACTTCTACCACTCCTGTGGATGTGGTATTTTTTGACTTGCCAGGAACTGTGAACACGCCAGGAATTCTGAATGCATTGGCGGGAATGCATCACATTTTTACGCCCATCGCAGCAGACCGTGTAGTAATGGAGAGTACACTCATTTTTACACAACTTTTGCAGGATGTGATTATGAAAAAAGGAGAAACCTCCATAGAAACCATTCATCTTTTTTGGAACCAAGTGGACGGAAGAGAAAGTACGCCATTGTATGCTGTTTACAATCAATTGATTGAGCAATTAGGATTGAGTTTGATGCAAAGCCAAATCAAGAACAGTACACGTTTCCGCAAAGAAAGTGAAGCGGATAGCAAAACAGTTTTCCGTTCCACAGTAATGCCGCCGGATGAACGATTGATGAAAGCTTGTCAATTGAATTTATTCATCGAGGAGTTTTTAAAAATCATTCAATTATAGCCTTATGGAGAAAGATAATAAAAGAAAAGCTACGCCCGATATTAACGAGGAAATGATGATGAACTTGATGGTGGATGGCGTAAAAAAAGACGGAATACAGCTTCCTCCTGAACCCATTGAAAAAATGGAAAATGAGGCTGTAAAACAAGAAGAATTTTCAAGAAATAAACCTGCCCAAAAGGAAAAGAACCGAACAAAGAAAATTCTTGATGGAAGTTATGGCGACCATTTTTTGAAAACGCATTCGATGACAAAGCGTGGAGATAAAAGCATCTACATCCGGCAGGAATATCACGAACGATTATCCCGCATTATACAGGTTATAGGAAAAGATGAAATACCGCTGTATGCTTACCTTGATAATATTTTGGAGCATCATTTTGAAGTATTTGAGAAAGCCATTATAGACGATTTTAATGAGAAATATAAACCCATTTTTTAAAACATTTAATTATGGAAATAGTAATTGTAATATGCTTGCTGATTGTAATTTTCTTGCTTGTACAAGATAAAATCATCATCAATAAAAAGTCGAAACAAAAACCGACACAAGAAAAAATCAATCCAAATCTTCCTGATATTATGGGTCTGCCTAAGCCAGTAAGAAGCCTTTCGATGCCAAACACTGCCAATGAACGCCAAATTGAGGAAGACGAAATAAATCCTGATAATTTAGACATAGAATACGACGAAAATGAAAACGTAGGTATTCAAATTCCGCAGGAAGAGCTGGACGAAGTTTTCAGAAATATACCTGATTTGGATGAAGAGGAAGAGGAATGGAACAGGTACGGAATATCCGATGGCGATGACGGTTTTGCCCAAGGGGTTACCTTTGAAGAACTAAGCTCCGTGGGGATGTTGCTCCAAAAAGAAGAATTGGAACCAGCCCAAAAGGAAACAGCGGTAGATATAGTTCAAAGATTACAGGGAACCGAATTATTTAGTTTGCTGGAAAGTTCAATAGATGGTGCTTCCAGAAGAATTGCCGAGCTTTTGGACAGTACTCTCACTTCTGAGACGGATGCCGGTTCTTCCACTTTGCGGAAAAGTGATGTGAGTGATTTTGATATTGGGGAATTTGTGTGAGCAAACTCCCTTTTTATTTTTGCTGCTCTAAAAATTCTTCGTAGGATACTGATTTGGCATATTTAGGAATGACATCAGCATTGCTTAACCAAGAATAATCAGCATCTATTTCTACATCAAATTTTGACGGAACAGTAATGAAAGTTAATTGTTCATATTCTTCTATTTCTAAAGGAAAGAAAGCGCCGCCCGGTTCTGAATGTAGAAAAAAATCGCCTTGCAAGGCTCCACAATGTTCACAATGATTAGCCCAATAACTACTTGTTTTAGAATATGCAATTTTATAATTTGGAAATAATCTTTTGATTTTACCTGCAATTTCATTTTCGATGAATACTGGCATACTAAAAAAAGACAATCCATCGGCTCGAAACCATTTTTCATCCTCATTTTCGTCGGTATTCAAATAATAAAAATTATTTGAAGCTAAGGAAATGACAGCAGTTTTGTTTGCACATTTATAGCAATCACTACTATTTAAAGCAATTGATACGGGCGATTTTATAATAACCGATACTTTTGATTTGTCTATCCAGTGCTGGAAATCATTAATATCCTTATGGTCAGGAACAAACCAAGTTTTTTGTTCTACATCCCAAAAAGCGCCTTTTGATTTGGCACTGTCTTTATCGCTGTAGGGTACATTTATTTTTAATGGCATCGTAATTTATTTTTTTAATGGCTCAATCCATCCCTTCAAATTTTTGGAAAGAATAATCATAAGTATACTCAAGCAAATGTGAGGTTGGGGGCTTTCCATCTGGCGCATAAAACTTATGAACATTTCTATATTTTTCAGAAATAAGATGTAAATTTTTTCTTGCTCTCGAAGCTAATACATACAAGAGTTTCTTTGAATTTTCAATACCATTATTATCATTAAAATGAGGAACATAACCGTCCAATAAGCCAAAGCCAATAACTGCATCGTATTCTTCACCTTTAGTTCCGTGTATTGTGGAAACAGTAATTCCATCTCGCTGTCTGAATACTTTTCTGAAATTTTCAATATCCCCAATATATGGATTTCCTTCATCAATCAATCTCTGAATTCTACTTTCAGAACTTGCAAAAAATGAATTGAAATGTTCATCTAACAAGGGAAAATTGGGCAGTACAATTTTTAACTTTTCACAAATCTGATTAAAGAAACTTTTTAAATAAGTTAAACCATCTGTCTCGTTTATCTCAAAAGAATTACAAATTCTTAAAAATTCTTTACTACTTACATTTGAAACATCAACACCTGCACTATCCAGTTCATTTAATATTTCTTTACTCCACCTTAGCCTTCTTACATACATAAAAGGAGATGGTTCCGTCAATGCAACTCTTGAAACCTTGAACCAAAAATTATCAATATCCCGAGAAAAAGGAGCCATTCCTGGTCCGTCAAAACTGAAATCAGGAAGTCTGATGATAAGTTTTCTTGTAATGCTTGCGATATGTACCCATTGTGGAGCAGTGATGCATATTTCGTTTGGGCTAATTCCGGCTGTTTCTACATTGTACAAAATTAACTGAGCTAATTCTTCAATTAAATCATCAACTGAGACAACTGAATTAAATGTAATTATACTTGGATAATCTTTTCCATTACCAAATGCAACAATTGGAGTGTCGAAAGTTTTATAATAATCAAAATAGTTGATAATAGCCGACGATGACCTATAGTTTTTATCTAAGCTTAATGGGGTCAATTCAAATCCTAATAATTTTTCTAATTCATCTTTAGGCATTGGGTAACCTCCCAGCGAGTCGTAAATAGATTGGTTTGGGTCTCCAACAATAAGTGTTTTTGAATTGCCTTTGTTAACGCTTAATATTTTGGATATGATGTGATACTGTATTTCCTTAGTATCCTGATACTCATCAATTAAAATAAAAGGGAATAATTTGGATAGAATATTTGCTACAACTGGTTTTGATTTGAGTATTTCATAAGCGTAAAACAAAATTTGTTCAAAATCAATCTGTCGGTTTTTTTCAAGGATTGCAAAATATTCCCCAAGAATTTTTTGTAACGAATTATGTTTTTTTGTGTCTAAACAGGTCAAATAGAAATTATCAGTTTTGGCAAGGATGCCACAATCATAATAGGTTATTTTTTCTTCTTTATAGGGTTTGCATAATTCGGTCAATATCTTTTCGCTGTCAAAAGAATTGATAACCTTAAAGCCGTTCTTCAATCGTTCAGAATACAAATGATATGGCTTTAAAATCCATTCCATACAAAAAGAATGGATAGTGCCAATCCATAATTGTGACGTATCGACACCTAATAACTCAACCCGCTCCTTTATCTCATCGGAAGCTCTATTAGTGTAGGTTATGGCTATAACGAATTCCTTGTCTGATTTCAACCTGCTTAACTCATAAGCAATTTTGAATGTAAGGGTTCTCGTTTTACCGCTTCCGGGACAAGCAATAAGAAGTACGCTATTATCTTCAAGAATTGCATCTTCCTGTTCTTTATTGATACTGTCTTTTTCCCAAATAAACATAACTACTTCAGTTTATCTATTAGTATTAAAATTTGGTCGTCTGGCAGTACAAGGTCAAAGTCAAAAGCTAAGTCTTCCAATTTATTTGTTCCATTTCTATATTTCAAAAGTTCCGCTTTACAACTTGTAAAATCGAGGGCATTATCAGCTTCAAAATGTTTATTCATTCTATATTGGATAATGTCTGCAACTATGTTTGAAGAATAGGTTTCTTTTGCAAAAAGGATAGCATCAAGAATGTAAGCTGGGATCTCAGTTTTATAAGAAATATGTTTGCCTAGCATAATTGCAAACCAACCTTTTCCTTCCTGTTTTGCCATTGTAAGCACCCGCTTACCATAAATAGCCACATCGGCACTTTCGATATCCGTTTTTGCTTGCGTACGTGTTGCTGGGTCAATATAGACTTTTTTAATAATCCTCTCCACTTCCCAAGCGTTTCCTTCTGAAATAAAATCTACTTCAAAAGTGTGCTTCGCATAAAATGCTTTGACCCACGTATTACCTGCTTCAAATGCATCTAATTTTGTTTTTCTTTCCAGCCCTTTTTGCTTAGAACCGGCTACTTTTTTCTTATACTTTTTCAAAGCATCACTGTCGCCAGCATTTTCAGTAGTATCGCAGATAGCATCATCTAAATCTGTGAGGATAGCACATTTACGTTGTATCCTGTCATTATGGAAAAGTTGCGCAACATTTTCAAACCCAGTGCTTCTAATGTTTATCAAACTTATTCCCAACTCGTCCAAGCTTATCCCCAAAACTTTCTTTACTATAATTGGGATTAGAATTTCTTCGGCATCGCCTTCTACCAAAATCACACCTTTAGCAAAGAGCAAGTTGGTTCTTACCGCATCCAAGTAACGTTGTACCTGATTGATGTTTTCTGCCCCCAAGTCTGTAGAAGGCTGATAAACCTCTGCATAATTTAGTTTTTTAGCTAAGATGTTTATGTTTTCTACATTACTGACTTCAGATATTTGCGTAGAATGGGTTGAATATATGATTTGAGTATCACCATAATCTAATTTGTCGAATAATGTTTTTTGAATGTGATTATGAATATGAGCCTCTGGCTCCTCTATAATTAAGAAATTTGCGAATGTATCTTTTGATTTTCGATATTTAAATTCCAAAAGTTTTAAGGTCAGGAAAATAAGATTAGCACCTCCCAAGCTTAACTCGTGGATACCGCCTTCATATTCTTCTCCTGGTTCTCCAATAAATAATTTCAAGGATTGGAGCAGTTTTTCCGCTTCATCAGGAACACTAGATTTTATAGATAATGATGAGGGAGAATAGGTAAGCCCAACAGCATCTTGAATTGTTGTTTTAATATCATCACGGATAGTCTGTACATCTGGAAGTGCTTCAATGCTTTCATTCAATTCTTTTACTAAATCGCTGATAGGCTGGTAATCAGCATCTTTTATTTCGCCACTTTTATTTTTTAAAAGGGTGAGTAACGGATTGGTTCTGTTATTATGGAAATCACTTACAACATCTCTTAGTGCCTGTATAAAAGTAAATGAAACTTCTTTTGCAACAGATAGCTGATGAGGAATTTTGGAACCAAATTTTGACGCATCAATAGCAGAAGGAAAAATGACATTTTCAAAATCACCTACAAGTTCTTTATACACATCAGGGTCGTTAAAATCCGCTGTACTTTTCCCTGTAAAAAACGTTTCATAGTTATCTAAAATGTTAATATCATCAAGGATAGCTTGTAATCCTGCTTTGTCGCCTTCCGCTAACTCAGAAAGTTTTTGTCTGATGTCTGCTTTTGGGCGAAAAAAAAGATTGTAAGTAGCTTTTTCTACATAGTCCGCTTCGGCAATACCGGTTCCGTGTATGAATAATGATTGAATGGCTTCTTCATCATTCAGTTCATCAAATTCTATGCTGATTATAATCCAATGACCTTTCCATCTTCCTTTGTCTAAAGTTCTATTAAAATCACCCTCAGTTAGTTTATAGGCAAACTGAAGAGAAGCATCTTCCAAAAGCAATCTGATTGCTTTAAAAACGTTGGTTTTTCCTGAACCATTTTCACCTATAACGGTGTTTATTCCTTTATTGAAATTGAAATATGCATTAACAAAATTTCTATAATTGACAAGGCTGACTTTAGATATGTACATTTAAAATTTGCGTTTTTAAATTAAGATTTTCAAAACAACTAATATAATACTTTTCTACGTTTTGGATGCCACCCACCGCCAAACAATTCCTCTCATTGCCACTTTCTTACAACGCTTTAATTTCTGAAACACCTTTGTCCCGAAAGTCCGCAAGGTGCGGGAAAACAGTAACAAATTAATGTGTTTCAATTATGGAAAAACAAAGAAAAAAAGTTTTGCTGGCAGCCGTGGCTATGCTGTCAGGAATTGGTGCGTTCGCACAGGGAAACGGTGTGGGCGGCATCAACGAGGCTACGCAAATGGTAACTTCTTATTTCGACCCCGCAACTCAATTGATTTACGCTATCGGTGCAGTCGTAGGGTTAATAGGCGGCGTTAAAGTGTACAACAAGTTTAGTTCGGGCGACCCCGACACAAGCAAAACGGCAGCTTCGTGGTTTGGTGCGTGTATCTTCTTGATTGTGGCGGCTACTATCCTGCGTTCATTCTTCCTATAATCCCAAGCCTTATGAATTACAATATCAACAAAGGCATCGGAAGAACGGTGGAATTTAAAGGGCTGAAAGCACAGTATCTGTTCATTTTCGCAGGCGGATTACTGGGTACGCTTATTCTCGTAATGATACTGTATATGGCAGGTGTAAACTCTTACTTCTGTCTGTTTCTTGGTGCGGGCGGTTCTTCGCTGATAGTGTGGCAAACCTTTTCGCTCAACAGAAAATACGGCGAACACGGATTAATGAAAATCGGGGCAAAAAAAAGACATCCCAAATACATCATCTGCCGCAAGCTCGTGCACCGCTATCTGAAATTCAATCCTAAACAAAATATCGTATGAGAAATGTAGCAAAAACAACCACATTGGAAAACAAATTTCCTTTGTTAGCAGTAGAAAACAACTGCATCCTTTCAAAAGATGCAGACATTACTGCCTGTTTTGAAGTGCGATTGCCGGAACTCTTCACGGTAGCAGCGGCAGAATACGAAGCCATTCATTCCGCTTGGCACAAGGCGATTAAAACCTTACCAGATTTCACGGTGGTTCACAAACAGGATTGGTATATCAAGGAAAATTATGCGCCAGATTTGACAGAAGAAAACCAAAGTTTTTTGGCAAAATCCTATCAACGGCATTTCAACGAAAGACCTTTTTTAAATCACTATTGCTATTTGTTCCTTACCAAAACGAGCAAGGAAAGAATGCGTATGCAAAGCAACTTCAGCTCGCTTTGCAAAGGTTCTCTTATCCCGAAAGAAATTAGGGATAAAGAAGCGATACACCGATTTATGGAAGCAGTTTCACAGTTTGAGAGGATTGTAAACGATAGCGGATTTGTAAGCCTGCAACGCCTAACTGAAGATGACATCATCGGAACAGATGAAAAGCAAGGCTTGTTAGAACAGTATCTAACACTTTCAAGAGAAGTAGGTACGCCAATGCAGGACATCGCTCTCGGTTCCGAAGAGGTTCGTATCGGTAATAAAAGATTAAGCCTTCATACTTTGTCGGACACCGATGATTTGCCAGGAGCAGTTTCAACTGATACCCGTTACGAAAAATTATCTACCGACCGAAGTGATTGCCGACTGTCTTTTGCTGCCCCAGTAGGTTTGATGCTCAGCTGCAATCATATCTACAACCAATATTTGTTTTTGGATAACAGTGAAGACAACCTGCAAAAGTTTGAGAAATCTGCAAGGAATATGCACTCTTTGGCAAGGTACAGCCGTGCCAATCAAATTAACAAAGAATGGATAGAAAAATATCTGAACGAGGCTCACAGTTTCGGGCTGGCTTCTATTCGTGCGCATTTCAATATTATGGCGTGGTCAGATGACCCAGCTGAACTAAAGCAGTTGAAAAATGATTGCGGAAGTGCCTTGGCATTGATGGAATGTAAACCACGCCATAACACTACTGATGTAGCTACTTTGTATTGGGCAGGAATGCCGGGCAACGCTGCCGATTTTCCGAGTGAGGAAAGTTTTTACACCTTCATTGAACCAGCATTGTGCTTTTTTACGGAAGAAACCAATTACCACAATTCGCCTTCGCCATTCGGGATAAAAATGGCTGACCGATTGACCGGCAAACCTATTCATTTGGATATTTCGGATTTACCTATGAAACGTGGAATTATTACCAACCGTAACAAGTTTATCCTCGGTCCTTCGGGAAGCGGAAAATCCTTCTTTACAAACCATATGGTACGGCAGTATTACGAGCAAGGCGCTCACGTTTTGCTGGTGGATACGGGTAATTCTTATCAAGGTTTATGCGAACTTATCAAAGGTAAAACCAAAGGCGAAGACGGCGTTTATTTCACTTATACCGAAGATAATCCGATTGCATTTAATCCTTTCTACACAGATGATGGCGTTTTTGACATTGAGAAGCGTGAAAGTATCAAGACTTTGATACTGACCCTTTGGAAACGTGATGATGAACCACCAACTCGTTCGGAAGAAGTTGCCCTTTCTAATGCCGTAAGCGGATATATCGAACGGATAAAAACCACTGATGATTTCCCGTCTTTCAACGGTTTTTACGAATATGTAAAAGGCGATTACCGCAAGGTATTAGAAAGAAAAGAAGTCAGGGAAAAAGACTTTGATATTGCCAATTTTCTCAACGTGTTGGAACCTTATTACAAAGGTGGCGAATATGATTATTTGCTCAATTCTGACAAACAGTTAGACCTTCTTACAAAACGTTTTATCGTGTTTGAAATTGATGCGATTAAAGACCATAAAATCCTCTTTCCCGTGGTAACCATCATTATTATGGAAGTTTTCATTAATAAAATGAGAAGACTTAAAGGTATTCGAAAACTCATACTGATTGAAGAAGCGTGGAAAGCGATTGCCAAAGAAGGAATGGCAGAATACATCAAGTATTTGTTTAAAACCGTCCGTAAATTCTTCGGAGAAGCCATCGTCGTTACGCAGGAAGTTGATGACATCATTCAATCGCCTATCGTGAAAGAAAGTATCATCAATAATTCAGACTGTAAAATCCTTTTAGACCAACGCAAGTATATGAACAAGTTCGATGATATACAGGCAATGTTGGGACTGACGGATAAAGAGAAAGGGCAAGTACTTTCTATCAATATGAACAATGACATCAGCCGTCTGTACAAAGAGGTTTGGATAGGATTAGGTGGTACGCACTCGGCAGTTTATGCCACCGAAGTTAGCCTAGAGGAGTATCTCGCTTACACCACCGAAGAAACCGAAAAATTAGAAGTGATGCAACTCGCTTCTGAATTGGATGACAATGTAGAACTCGCCATCAAGCACATCGCAATGCAGCGACGTGATAAAGTAAATCAATAATCTATAACATTTTAAAAATTTAAAAAAATGAAAAAATTAATGTATTTGGTGTGTACGGCACTAATGTTAGCCGTAGCACCGTCAGCAAAAGCACAATTTGTAGTAACAGACCCTGCAAATCTGGCTTCAGGAATTCTTAACAGTGCGAATGAAATCGTGCAGACTTCTTCCACGGTAAGCAACGTGATTAAAAACTTCAATGAAGTAAAGAAAGTGTATGAGCAGGGTAAGGAATATTACGATAAGCTAAAGGCAGTAAACAATTTGGTTAAAGATGCTCGTAAAGTTCAGCAGACGGTTCTTTTAGTGGGCGATGTTTCGGAAATGTATGTTCAGAATTTCGGCAAAATGATGAACGACCCGAATTTCACACCACAAGAATTGGTAGCCATTGGCAATGGATATTCCGCACTTTTGAATGAAAGTACTGAACTTTTGAAAGAACTAAAACAGATTGTATCTGCATCCAGTCTATCCCTGAATGACAAGGAACGTATGGAAGTAATAGACCGTGTGTACAAAGAAGTAAAAGACTATCACAGCTTGGTTCGCTACTACACCAACAAAAACATATCTGTAAGCTATCTCAGAGCAAAGAAGAAAAACGATGCCAAAAGAGTGCTTGACCTTTATGGAACTCCCAACCAAAAATACTGGTAAGCTATGGAATGGAATAATCTTCACGAAGTTCTTCGTTCGCTATACGATGATATGATGCCGCTTGCGGCAGATATGGCAGCAGTAGCAAAAGGTCTCGCAGGATTGGGTGCTTTGTTTTATGTAGCACTAAAAGTTTGGCAGGCATTGAGCCGTGCCGAACCCATAGATGTGTTTCCATTGTTGCGACCGTTCGCTTTGGGACTTTGCATTATGTTTTTCCCAACTATCGTGTTGGGAACCATCAATGCGGTTTTAAGTCCTGTTGTTACAGGAACGCACTCAATTCTTGAAAACCAAGTGCTTGACCTCAACAAACTGCAACAGCAAAAAGACCAATTGGAATATGAAGCGATGGTCAGAAATCCTGAAACCGCTTTTATGGTATCGGATGAAGAGTTTGACAAAAAGCTGGACGAATTGGGATGGTCGCCATCCGACATTGGAACAATGGCGGGAATGTATATGGACAGGCAGGCATATCAGATAGAAAAAGCTATCAAAGACTGGTTCCGCAATTTGTTGGAAGTCCTTTTTCAGGCAGCCGCATTGGTTATAGATACCATAAGGACATTTTTCCTGATTGTGCTATCAATACTCGGACCCATCGCTTTTGCGATTTCTGTCTGGGATGGTTTTCAATCCACACTTACGCAATGGATTACAAGATACGTTAGTGTTTATCTATGGTTACCAGTTTCAGATTTATTCAGTTCTATGCTGGCAAGAATACAATCGTTGATTTTGGAACGGGATATAGAAATGTTGTCCGACCCAACTTTCATTCCTGATACTTCCAATACTGTTTACATCATTTTTATGATTATCGGTATTGTGGGATATTTTACTATTCCAACAGTTACAGGATGGATTATCCAAGCCGGTGGGGCAGGAAACTTTACACGAAATGTAAACCAAACGGCAATGAAAGCTGGAAATCTCGCAGGAGCAGGAGCCGGTTCTACCGTAGGAAACATTAGCGGTCAATTACTCAAATAATTTAACCCATAATCAATAAAAAAATGGAATTTAAAACGCTAAGAAATATAGAAAACAGCTTTCGGCAGATACGATTGTATGCCATTATGTTTGCCGTTCTCTGCATTGGCGTGGTAGGATTTGCCGTATGGCAGTCCTATCGCTTTGCAGAAGAGCAACGCCAGAAAATATATGTATTGGATAAGGGTAAATCTTTGATGCTTGCCTTATCGCAAGACGCAAGTATCAATCGCCCTGTGGAAGCAAGAGAACACGTCAGGCGTTTTCACGAATTGTTTTTCACGTTGGCTCCCGATAAAAATGCAATCGAAAGCAATATGAAAAGGGCATTCAACCTTGCCGATAAAAGTGCCTTTGATTATTACAATGACCTATCGGAAAAAGGCTACTACAACCGTATCATTTCGGGAAATGTGCAACAGCGCATAGAAGTAGACAGCGTGGTGTGCAACTTCGACAGACATCCTTATGCGGTTCAAACGTATGCCAAGCAATTCATCATCCGTTCCAGCAATGTAACCAGACGTAATCTGATAACTTCCTGCTTCCTTGTAAACTCGGTTCGCTCGGATAATAATCCGCAAGGCTTCAATATCGAAAAGTTTGCAGTCATCGAAAATAAAGATGTAGAAGTCATCGAAAAATAAAAACCAAAGGTTATGAAAAAAATAAGAGCAAATCTGGACAGATACTTTGACAAGGTCGATGAACGCTGGCAGAAATTACCAATGCGAAAACAACATCAATATACCCTTTATTTTTTTATAGGCTATCTGGTGTTAACAGCATTTGTGATTGGCAAAGTTTGGTACGACACTTCAAAGTCCGAAAACGGTATGGTCATCGAGCATATCGAAAATCCTGTCCTCAAAAAAGATGAAAGTCCTGCAAAATTGCGGGACACAGTATCAACAATTCTAAAAAATCAGTTTTATGAAAGAAAATGATAACAAAAAGTCTGTGGTTCGGGTAACAGAAGGAAACCCGAAAGACAACGCTGATTTGCTTCACGAAGGCAATCAGAATAAAATGGATAAACTCAAAAAGCCGCTCATATTTGTTTTAATGGGTATTGTTTTTATCGGCTGTATGTATTTGATATTTAAACCGTCTTCGGATAAGGATGAAATCGAAAATCTCGGTTTGAATGATGCCGTTCCACAAGCAACTGATGCCGGAATGCAATCTGACAAACAAAAAGCGTATGAACAGGAAATGCTGGAAAAGCAAGAGCAGGCAAAAAGAAATGCCCTTACTACGCTTGCCGATTATTGGAATACAGACAGCACGCAAAGTAGTGAAGAAAGCTTATCTCAAGAAGAGGAAAGTAATGTTTTGGGTAAAGATAAATCTGCTAATCCTGCACTCAATAGTTACCAAAATGCGCAAAATACATTGGGTTCATTTTATCAAAATGATAATTCAGAAACGATGCAACTTCGCAGGCAGGTAGACGAATTGAGAGACAGGCTCGCGGAAAGAGATGTTCCTCGTGCTACCACAGTTGATGACCAATTGGCGTTGATGGAAAAATCCTATCAAATGGCAGCAAAATATCTTCCTCAAAATACAAATACGGGAAATGCTGCTCCTGACAATGCATCAAACCAAACAACATCCGCATCAGAAAAAGAGCATTTTGTAGCATTTGCACCGGCAAGAAAAAATACCGTTTCTGCTTTGTATCGAGAACCATCAGACAGTGCCTTTTCCGCAGACTGGAGCGAAATTAAAAACCGTGGATTTTTTACCGCAGGGTCTAAAGAACAAGTAGTTCAACCGAAAAATAGTATCAAAGCCTGTGTACACGATGCACAGACGGTAACAGGCGAAACTGGCGTACGTTTACGATTGTTGGAAACGGCACAAACACCACAAAGAACTATTCCGAAAGGAACTATTGTAACGGCAAATGCTAAATTTCAGAATGGCAGATTACAGCTAAAAGTAACTTCCATAGAATTAGAAGGTAACATTATTCCTGTTGAGATAACCATTTATGATTTGGATGGACAACAAGGATTGAACGTACCCAATTCTCCCGAACGAAGTGCCATTACAGATATTGTTGCCAATATGGGCAACGCTACCGGTTCAAGCTTTAGTATGAATTCTTCAACGGGACAACAAATTGCTTCCGACCTCAGCAAAAGCGCAGTTCAGGGTATTTCGGGTTATTTCGCTAAAAAAGTGAGAGCACCAAAAGTTACTTTAAAAGCTGGACATCAAGTCTTTTTGGTATCTAAAAAATAATGTTCAATTAAAATTTATAAAAAATGAAACCTGTCCTAGACAAGCTTCATCACAATTAAAAATAAATATTAAATAAGATGAAAAAATACATAAAAACCTTTTGGGCTATTGCCCTGATATTGGGCTTGGCCGTGCATTCTTATGCGCAAGACAGCATCAGAACACCGCTTGAACTCGGCAAGATAGAACCTTACAAAATGGAAGTTACTTACGATAAAACTTCGCATCTGATTTTCCCAAGCGCTATTCGTTATGTGGATTTGGGTAGCGAATACTTAATCGCAGGAAAAGCAGAAGATGCAGAAAACGTACTGCGTGTAAAAGCATCGGTAAGAGCTTTCGAGCCTGAAACCAATTTTTCCGTAATCACAAATGATGGTCGTTTTTACAGTTTCAATGTGTATTACAGTTCTTATCCCGAAGTATTAAGCTATGACCTTTTAACAATGCAAAAAGCAGTGGATAAAGCGAATGGAAACGATGTACTTTTTGAAGAATTGGGTAATAATTCTCCGTCATTGGCAGGTTTGCTTTTGGAAACCATTTACAATATGGACAAACGCATTGTAAAACATATTGGTGCTAAAAGTTTCGGCATCCAGTTTATTTTGAAAGGAATTTACATTCACAACGGCAAATATTATTTCCATACAGAATTGAGAAACCGTACCAATGTTCCTTTCCAGATAGATTTTGTGAATTTCAAAGTCGTAGATAAAAAAATAGCAAAGCGTACCGTAGTGCAGGAAAGACCAATGATACCGCTTAGAACCTACAAACCTTTGGATGAAATTGGCGGGAAGGCAATCGAGCAAAACGTGTTTTTGCTAGACCAGTTTACCATTGATGATGACAAAATTTTACTGATTGAAATTTTCGAGAAAAACGGTGGCAGATATCAAACGCTTCAGATAGAAAATTCGGATTTGATAAAAGCCCGATTGATAAATGATATGCACCTGAAATTTTAATAACCTTTTAAAACAATGATATGAAAAAATATATCTACACCGTAATGCTCGTTTTAGTAGGCATCACGGTTGCACAAGCGCAAAGAATGCTCCCGAAGCAAAAAGGAATTGAACTGAATGCAGGTATTTTGTCCAAAGATAAAATAGGCAATGATTATTACCTCAACATCGGAATGACCGTGAACGGTAAAAACGGTAATTACCAGCTTTGGGCTTTGGAATATACACACCAATACCACGACTACAAAAATGTTCGCATACCGCAGGAAACGTTTACTGCAGAAGGTGGTTACAGCTTATTTTTATTAGGCGATGCCCGAAAAAATATCACGATTAATTTAGGAATAACAGGCGTGGTCGGTTACGAAAGCATCAACCGTGGCGAAGCGATATTGTATGACGGTGCAAAAATTTTGAGCGAAGACAATTTCATCTACGGAGCTGGCGGAAGAATAACTTTTGAAACGTATTTGTCAGACCGGTTTGTATTAGTGTTGCAAGGACGTACAAAAGTCTTTTGGGGCACAGACTTAGAGCAGTTCCGTCCGTCTGCTGGTGTGGGATTAAGGTTTAACTTTTAAAAACAGAAAAATGATAACAATATTCAATAAATTCAGAATAGGATTATTGCCGGTATATCTAATGCTGGCAATCCTTACAGCTTCGGTTTCTTTGGTATCTTGCAGGAAAGATGACGACCTCGAAATACAGAACAATTTTCCTTTTGAGGTAAAAGTAATGCCGGTTCCGAAAGATGTTGCCAATGGACAAACGGTGGAAATACGTGTTACCATACAACGAACAGGAAATTACAGCAACACGCAATACTATCTCCGCTATTTTCAATTTGATGGGCAAGGTTCGCTACGTTATTATGATGAAACGCCATACTTGCCGAACGATTTGTATCTGTTACCAACAGAGCAATTCAGGTTGTATTACACATCTGCCTCTGCCGTTTCGCAATCTTTTGATGTGTGGATTTCGGATAGTTTTGGGAATGAAAAGCAACTGACTTTTCAGTTTAATAGCAGTGATTAACAGCATAGTAATTGAATGTAAAAACCGACTTTAAAGGTCGGTTTTTTGCTTTTTTACTTTTCGTAAATTATTTTTTTTCTTAAATTTAGATAACCTAATTTGAATTTTTATGGATGCGGTTACGGCTCAGTTAGTACTTGGTATTATTCCGCTTGTTATCGGAATAGGGCTTGTTTATTGGATAAGTCGCAGAAAATTTTACAGGCGTAATGCTGTTGGAGCCGAAGGGTTTTCCAGCTTTGAGGCATCAGTATTTACACGTTTTATAGAGCGTATTGGCAAATGGCTTGCCTATGCTTTGATTATTATCGGCATACTTTCTATTTGGTCGCATTGGCAAATGAAGAAAGAGAAAAAACAAACTGAGGTTAAAACGGAACAGCCTGTAGAGCGTTGATAATTATTCTCACTATAATTCTTTTAAAATCGGATAACGAAACGGTTACCCGATTTTTTTAATATAATTGTATTCGTTTCCATTTTACATCGCAACTCTTTTTAAAGAGGAACTCACTTTATTAAACTCAATATCTGCGAAGTCTTTCTCTGCCTTTTCTTGAACATCGATATCTTTAGTATTTAAAATTGCTGACATATACTTTAGCTTCCTTTTTACATTTTCTAACAAATCAGACCATTTCATAATCCATATTTCAATATTTTTATTTTCATTTCTGAAGTAGAAATAGGGGTTGTCTTCATTTCTTTGATTACCTTTTATTTGGAATTCAGCATCGGAATTTATTTTTGAGCTAATCAACAAAATTTTATAATGAATATTGGAGCTTGAGGCGTCAAGTTTTTCAATTTCTCTGGCATACTTCATTACTTGTTCTATTTCTTTAGGGCTTATTTTTACTTTGGGTGCTTTTAGTTCAACAACTAAAACTTCTCTTCTTTTAGCATCTAAAACTCTTTCATTATACATAAAAAGGTCAGTAATTGATTTTACTGGTTTTTCATCAATAACATTAATATTATCTCCATCTTTTGAGGGCTTAAACATTAAACAGTCTTGTCTTAATTGAGTTAAATTTTTTTCTAAATTCTTATCAGACAAAAGTTTAGTGCTTTCTGAATATTCTTCTCCAAAAAACCATAACATTTTTTCTAAAAATTTATGTAATTCTTTTCGCTCTTTTACATTTTTTGATATTTCGCTATATACCAATTTTTCGAGGAATTCAATATCTTCAATCTTTGAAGCAACTTTATCTGAAAACTCAACAATATTATCTAAATCGGTTTTTTCCAATAAATCGGAAAATTTAGATATCATTTTGTTATTTAATTTTAGAACACTTCGTAAAATGTTATTTAATTCTCCATTTGATATTGTTCTATCAATAAGGGGATAAATAATTTCTCTTAACTGATTATTGTCTTTTAAGATATGGTATTTATCTTCTACTAAATAGGCTAATTTATCAAACAGGATAACTTTTGATTTAGAGCTTGCCCTCTCTTTGTATGGATAAAAATCATCATTTTTAAGATTGTCGGAAAAATTGTCAAATTCAAAATTTCTGTCTTTAAAAAATGTGTTCAGTTTATCTTTAATAAATTCTCTTACTTTTCTCCAATCAGGGTCTAAGTCATCTAAATCTATATTTCTGTAAATGTCAGATGATAATGTAGAGGAAGACACATAAATAAACCATCCTCCAATTTTTGGGCTCAACCAACTTGCATCATATTCTAAACTTCCCGCTATAGTATTCAGACCCGCATTTTGCGCTGTTAAAAAGACTTTGATTTTATCCATTTTCTTAATTTGCATAAAGTCAAAAAGAACTTTATGTTCTTTACCTTTTGTGTCTGTATAAGTTTTAGCTATTTTAATCGGATTATCTATTACAAAATCAGTAGGATTTAAAGCTTTACCGTTTATGTGAAATGTAACTTCTTTATTAAAAATCTTTAAGGGGTATCTCTCAAAAATTGCATCTGAAAGATTGTCTTTAAGAAATTTGTCAATAATTTTCTTTTTTGGTTCATTTTCTGTGGTTGAATGTGGGTACAAACTGGAAATTGTTACCTTGTAAAAAGTATTATGATTATTTCCTTCTAAGATATTTTCTTTTGTAGCTAATTCAATTTCAGAAACATTGATGTTTTTCCCAAAACTATTGAATGATAACGGGATATATGTTTCAGTAAATGTCTTATCTTCTTGTGAATATCCAATAGTTTCAATTTCAATTTCTTGACCGATTTGAAAACTTGCAAATCTTCCAATTCCTTTACCACCATCTTTATTTGCCGTTCCAATGTCCAATAGTTTCCTTTCAATGTCAGACATATGAACTCCATTACCGTCATCTTTTACAGAGATTTTTTTGATTAAAAGAGGATGTATTTCAGTTTCTAAAGTATAGTCAATTTCAATCCAAATATTTTTACTCTTGGCTTGAATAGAGTTATTTAATAATTCGCAGAATGCAGCAAACGTACTGATATAATTAGCAAATAATTCATTGACTAATCTTGAATTTGTCGTAAGTTTTCTATTCATAGTTTCTTATTACGTATTGTTTTGTTACACTTGCAATTAATACCAACATATAAACAATGCCTATTTTGCATAATAATCAATAGGATTTATTTTCTCCAAATCTACAAAATTAATTCCTATCAAATTGCTGTTTCAAAGCCAAATACAGCCTTTCAAAGCCAACCAATACAATCTTTCCTAATCCCATAATAAGCCTCTATAAATTCGACTTCCAAAGAAAAATGAAGCAAGCTATGGAAGTTATCGCAATACAAAAATCTGCATTAGATAGAATAAACAATGAGTTAAAATCACTTTTGGAACTGACAGAAAATGCTACCACAAAATACATTCAGATTTTCAAAGAAGAAAAATGGCTCGATAACCAGGAAGTATGTCTGATGATGAACATTACCAAACGAACTTTACAGACTTATAAGGACAAAGGGCTATTGCCATATTCCAAATTAAACCGCAAAAACTATTACAAACTCTCGGATGTGCAGGCTTTGCTTGAAGCTCGACAATCTTACAATACCAACGAAAATGGATTTACTAACGAATGAAACCGAAGAAATAATTGCCCATCAGCAAATGATAATGCAGTTGAGAAGCTATATCGAAGTCATACTAAAAAATTATCGTCCTGTAATGAATGGCGAAATTTATCTCTCAGGCGATGATTTGTGCAGAATACTTCACATCAGCAAAAGAACCTTACAACAATATCGCGATGATAATATTTTACCATTTATACAAATTGGTGGCAAGATTATTTACAAGGAAAGTGATATTCTAACTGTCTTGGAACAGAACTATATAGCCAAAGGCAAACATTGTTTATAATAAATTTTCTTCTAGCTATGCTTCTATCAGAACGACTTTAGTATCTTTGCTATCTAAAATATAGAAATACTTAAAGTGTTTTTGCTTTAAGTCCCACATTGAAAACTGGTAATTTTTAAGACAACGGGACAAATAAGTAGGAACGCTCACGTGATAGGCGTGGGCGCTCGCTTATTCGTTGTCGGGTATACCAGTGCCTCAATGTCGGTAAGTGTAGTTGCCTGCGCTTTATTTTTTTGCAGGGCTACATCAACCTAAAAAGGTATGATATGAAAACTGGTACTGCACAACAAAAAACTTCCCTTGCCTTTATCAATGATAAAAGCCCGATTTTAGATTTGATTTGCAACGAACTTCTTTCTTCAGGAATAGAAATTCTGTTTCGGTCTGAAACTTTTCCAAATGCTTTAAATGAATTATCGGCATTAAAAAAACTTCCGCAAGTTTGCATTGTTGACCTCAATTTTTACGACAAAAATGTACTGGAGCAACTACAATATTTAACTTCACTTCATCCCACAATAAAACTGATTGCCCATAGCGATATTGATGCTGAAAAAGTAGCGAAAAGTCTTTTGGGTATTGGTTTTGTAAGCTATTTATTAATTGGCAGTGATGCAGATATTTTTAAAAAAGCTATTAAAAACGCCACCGAATGATGATTTTAAACAAATTAAATTTCATAGATAATACTGGTAATTTTATTATTTTCTAATACAAAATTCATCTGTTCAAATTTTTGAAAAGGTTGTTTTTCTAGTTCTGTAGAAGCAGGAAAATATTTCACGCCAATCATTACATAAGGCAATTTAAAACTCCACAATGACCTGATTTTAAAATCCTTACCGCTTAATTCTTGTTCGGAGGAACTAAGGTATTCTTTGAATTTTGGAATTCCTCTGGTTTCAAAAATAGTTTTCCAATGCTTGCGTACCTCGAAAATTATATCTTCATCAAGTTGCTTTACGATATTATCTTCATCAGAATTATTACACGCCTTTATAAATTCCCTGATAATTTTGCGGGGCAACTTTTGTATTTCTCTAATTTCTTTCTTTTTGTTTTCAAGGTAAAGAGTAAAATCATTTTCCACAACATCGGATATTTTATCAAATCCCCTCTGGAAAGCTTCTTGGCGAGATTTATAAAGTCTATCTGGCAAAATTTCTGCGCTTTTACTTTCATTGTTCGTTTTAAAATCATCTAACAACAAGAAACCTTTTTCATCGGTAGCTGTATTGATGCCATCTACAATATTGATATGGTAAAATTGCTCTTGGTCTTCAAACAAAACTTTAATTTTAGGATTGAAATCTTCCGCTTTGTTTATAGATGTTTTTATAAGATATTTCGTTTCGTTCAAAGGGTTTTCAATCCGTCTTCCCCAACCGTCAGTAGACAATTCAGACTGGTAACGGCTTATTTGAATTCTGATTTCCTTTCGTCCTCTTTCCAAATCTGTAGTAAATTCATAGCCCGGAAAACTACTGAGAATTGCTGTATCCAATTCCCATTCTTCATAATCGCTCGTAAAATTTATTTGATAGCTAAATTCATATTCCCGAATGTAAACAGGAAATTGAAACTGGTTTTCGATAATTTTCTGCTCCAATAAAGCAATATCGGATTTTCGGTTAACGGTTATTGAAATTTGAGTTTCTATCATTCTTTGAATTTGCGATTTTAATTATTTTGACAGATTTCAAATTTAATCAAATAGAAATATAGACAAAGCTTAATTGGCGATGTTCTTTTGCTTCTTTTCTTTGGTCGCTATGTGAAAAGAAAAGAAGTCAATCCAAAATTAAAGAATGGGATAACGAATATCCCACGCAAAAAACTCGCAACTGGTTTGATAAAATGGCGGAGCAAACATTTTCATCAAACGGGTTGCATCTTTATTGAATGCAAAAAGACATTTCCGACCAAAGGAAGGAAGTGTCTTTTTTGCTGAACCGATTTAATCGTAAATTTTAAATATTGCTCTTGGAAATTTTTCGGTCTAAAAGAGTTTCCAAAATTTCATAATCACTCTCATAAATTTCGCCTTCAAAATGATAATTGTCGGTTTCTTCGTCATAATGATAATTGGCAAAATCTTCATCTTCCAAATAAATATCTGTGACAATCCCGTCAGAAAATGTTGCCCTGCCATAGACCATATTGCCCAGTTCTTCATAATCCTGTATGAAATTTACTTTGTACTGTTTTGCTATCTTTTGAATAATTTCAAGATTAGGCGACCATTTTGTTTCATATTGAAAAACGCCTTCATCGCTTTCATTCCAATAAATATTGAAGAAATAACCGCCGTTTGTGTCGGGAACAAAATCGGGCAATTGCCCTTGTTTTTCTTTTTCTTCTTTGCTTTTCATCATTTGGAAAAGCTGCTGTATCTGTTCGATTGCTTCAGGTTTTCCCTCAAAAACAACCGTATTATTGCACCAATTTGCCATAACTTTTATTTTTAGTAGGCTACCACCGATTAAAGCGGTAGCCTGTTATTAATTAATTAAGATTTAAAATTTCCGCACCGTCTAAAGCAAATGCAGTACACAATTCAAATGCTTTCTGCGATTTTAGTTGGGCAGTTCCGCCCAATACAATACTCTGCAATTTGGCTTCATCGTTTTTGTAATTTCTTACATTCTGATAGTAGCCTGTAACAGCGTTGTACGCTCCGAACAATGTGCCTTTGGTTGTTTCCATTTGCTGTGTGTCGCTTATCATTGCATAGGCAAAAGCATCATCAACCGTATTTTTAAAGAGGGTTGAAATTTCATCTTCTGCACCTTTTTTAAGCAAATCAAAAGTTTCCTTGTTCGGACAAAGTGCCAATTGAATTAGCTTTTTTACTTCTTGGTCTGTTACCTTTACTTTTGCCCAATCGTTGAAAATGCGCTCTAATTGATTGCTTAATGTGTTTGCCAATCCCATAATCTTGTGGGCATTCTCGATACGCTGTTTTGCTCCCGATGTGTGTTTGATGCGGACTACATTGGTCATATTTCGCAATGAAGCATTTAAGGTATTTTGACAAACAATACGGATAGGTGTAAATGCGGCTGTAATGCTTCCGCTACCATCGTGCGAAGTGGTTAGAAAAATATACTTTTCCGTAACATCATCGCCATTGCCAACACGAATATAATCGGGTAATTTAGCTGTAATAAAAATACGTTCTCCGTTGCCCAATGCGCCTGCGGTTTCGTACAGAATACCTTCGCCACCGCCTACAATAGCATCAAAGAAATTAAAAGCTTCACGGTTTTGTACAATGTGATAATCTTTACCAACTACACCCAAAACGGCATTGTTATCGGTTCGTATGTTGGCAAAATAATTAGGTACTTCCAATTCGCTACTGCCTATTTCGATACCGCTTGCAGTTTCGATAATGCCCGAATTTTTAGTGAAAATTGGGGATTTTACGACTTCATAGTCTAATCCAGCGTATTTAATCGCTTCTTCACTGGTTGGGAATTGCTCCACGATTTGCCCTAAACCGTGCCACGCTTTTTGCTGAACGCTAAAAAATGAATAACGTCCTGTTCTCTCGTTGAAATTAATGTTGTGTGCCATTTTGATAAAATTTTGATGTTAAAAAATGATTTGTATACTTGATTAAAATGGAAGGTCATCCGTTTTTCCTTCTCCAGTAACTTGCACGGTTTCGGTTTTCCTGCCACCTCCGTGCAGTTTGATTTGCGAGGTATGAAAGTTTAACCCAGAATGCGCTTCTCCGTCTTTTCCTATCCACGCTCTTGTGCTTACTCTGCCTGTGAGTTCAACCAATTTACCCTTGGTGAGTAGTGTGGCTACCTTTGCAGAAATCCAATAAGCGCAATCGAAATAGGTTGTTTGTTCTATGCGGTCGCCTTGCTTGTTTTTGTAGCTTTCGTTGGTTGCTACAGAAAAATTCACTACCTGTTTTTCATTTGACAATGTGCGTACTTCCGCATCTTTTGTCAGTCTTCCAATGATGTTCATAACCATAATTTTTAAAAAGTTGTACATTTTTGTTAGGTTCACTTTTCTCGTTTCCTGCAATCGTAGTGGTTTGTTTCGCTTCGCTTCTCAAATAATTTTTCCAAAAGAAAAACCGGAAAAAAGAAAGCAGATAATCTTAGCGGGCTAAGCGAAAAACCAAAAGGAAACGGAATAAGTCCCGAAGGGTGGCAAGGCAACACACTACCACTCGGCGAAGCCATCATTTTGCCTTGCCATTATGCCGTAGTCTTTTGGTTGGACAGGGGCGGTGGCAGCCCGCTATACCTTAGCTGCCTTTTTACCGGTTGCTTATGGAAAATCATTTTCTAATAATTTTTTTTTGGAACTAAATACAGGCTAAGAAAGCCTGCGACAGGGAATTGAAAAATGAAATCGACGAGGGGATGAGAAAGGGAATTGCATTTTTCAATTTTCTGTTTCAAAAGAAGCAGAAAGCTCTTTTACAGCGTTGGGATATGCAGAGGAGAGTAAATGTGCTTTTGCTTTTAAAATTAAAGCCCAAAAAAAAGCAGAACCGTTAAGTTCTGCCTAATGATAAAATAAAAATGGTTTAAATAGTTGTTGAAAAAGCTTCTTCCATAGCAAGAAATTTAGGCGCAACCAAATCCATATCCTTGCTAATTTTTTGGCTTGTGATTTTGGCATAAATCTGTGTAGTAGCAATATTTTTATGCCCCATCATTTTACTAAGACTTTCCAAAGGCACACCTTCGGTCAAAAACATTGTTCCAAATGTATGTCTCGCAGTATGAAAGGTAACTTTCTGTTCAGTAATAATCTCGGCATCTTCCATTAATATTTTAATGTGATTATTGCAAGTTGTATTGCCAGGAACCGGAAAAATAAATTCATTGCGTGAGGTGCCTTGGTATTTTTCAATTATTCGTTTTGGAATATCCATTAAGCGAACATTGGATGCAACATCAGACTTCTTTCTTCTGCTGATAATCCATTGATGACCATCAAAAAAAGATTGGATATTTCTAACGGTCAGTTTTTTAATATCTACATACGATAACCCTGTAAAACAACTGAAAATAAACAAATCTTTTACCAGCTCATATCGAGGATGCGATGGTTTGCACTTCATTAATTTTTCAACATTCTCTTTCAGAAGATAACCTCTATCGGTTTCTTCCATACTGATTTCGTAATCCTCAAAAGGACTGTTACGTATCAAACCTTTTTTCATCGCCAGTTCAATTAAGCTTAAAACTGGCATCGTGTAAACCCAAACCGTGTTGTGGCTACATTGTTTATCATATCGAAGATAAAAATCAAATTCTCTGATAAAGTCGCCAGTTAACTCACGGAAAGCCATATCGTCTCTATGAAATCGTTGGCTTATGAAATCTGAAAGGTGAGTATAAACAATATTGTATTTGTAGTAGGTGCTTTCTGCACGTTCTCCCTTATCGACTAAATTTTTAAATTCTGAATTCTGTTCGTTAAAAACTTTTAAAATGGCATCATTCATTACGCCGACACCTAAAAATGACAGTTTCACTTTTTGTGATGTAGCAAAACCTTCGTGTTTCAGCATATCTTCATAAATCTTGTCGATGCGCCCACGAATGTTATCCAACTTTTGATTGATGTTTAAAGCAACTGAACTTTTTCCCTCAACTCTCCCAAATTTCAAATTCCAATTATTTGGATTGATTTCTAGCTTTGTTCCCAAAGTTTTAGCTGTTCCGTCAATGGTAATACGTGCCATAATGGGGGCATTTCCATTCTTTTTCAGTTCATTCTTTTTCAAATAGAAAAGTAGTTTGAACGTTGACTTTTTTGTCTGTTCCATAACTCAAATGTTTAATGATTAAAATTAAATTACATTGAGTTACAAGGGATTATGAAAACAAATGCAAAACACTGAATTATAATCAGTTACCACAAAATTACAAGCTATCAACAAGTAACGAATTAGTAACCAAACCTTGTCATTTCAAGTCCAAAACCGGTAAGACAGAGCATTCCATTCTTAGACTATAATTTTACAAATCACTGTATAGCAACGGTCTTAATCGTTTTTCTTACTTTTGCTTATTATTAATCTTTTTTAAAATAAATTTTCAGTAAAAATACATCAAAGATTAAAAACAGGGAAAACGATTGTAAATAAAGGCTTTACAATCGTTTTTTGATTTTGGTAATGATGTAAAAAGCAGAAAAAAGCGAGGTTAGGCAAAAGTAAGGTTACTAAAACGTTACTTTCAAGTATTAGAAGCAACCGCTTTAAAATACTGTATTTCAGCTTTCTGCATAGTTTTTCATATTGTTCCGTAGCTCACATAGGTTTAATTTTATCATTAAGAATTGTGAGTATGGAAACGACAAAAAAATCAACGTTTAAGGTTCTTTTCTACCTTAAAAAGAATGCCCCGAAGAAGAACGGGAAAGTTACGGTTATGTGCAGAATTACTGTAAACGGTAATCAATCTGCATTCAGCACAAAGCTGGATATTTCCGCAACAAATTGGGATTTGAAGTACGGCAGGGTTTTAGGCAAAAGCCGAGAAGCCCAAGAAGTGAATAGCAAACTTGACAAAATTCGTTTGGGTATCGAGGATTGCTATTCCAAAATCCTGAAAAATGAGGGAGCTGTAAACAGTATTAAACTTAAAAATGCTTTTCTCGGTATGGAAAGCGGAGAACTGACCTTTTTCAAATTCTACGAACAGTTTCTATCCGATTATGAGAAAAAAGTTAATAGCGGACTTCGGGTAAATGGTACACGCAGTAAGTACAAAACACTTTTAAGACATCTACGCAACTTTTCACTTCTAAAATACGGTTACTCCGATGTATCCTTTAACGACCTTACGACTGATTTTGTGCAGAACTTTGATTACTATCTGCGTGATGACCAGAGTTTGACTCACAACACGATTTGGCTGTATATGATTGGCTTTACCACGCTTTGCCGACTGGCAATGAGCAGAAAGCATCTTGCTTTCAATCCGTTCAGCGAGTATAAGAACACGAAAAAGGACAAAGACAGAGGTTATCTGTTGCGGAACGAGTTGGAACAGCTCGTAACATTCAACTGCGAGAAAAAGAAAGATGAGTTGGTTAAAGATCTCTTTGTTTTCAGTTGCTTTACAGGTCTTTCCTATTCGGATATGAAAGGACTTAGAAATAGTAATATTCAGGATTTCTTTGATGGCAACCAATGGATTATCATACGTAGGAAAAAGACAGCCACATCGTCAAACGTAATGCTGTTAGATATTCCCAAAATGATTATTGAAAAATATGCAGGATTTTCAAAGGATGGAAAGGTATTCCCTGTACCATCAAACACCGTCTGCAATGATAGTTTGAAACGAATATCCCAACAGATTGACTGCCTTAAAGAAAAGAAAGTAACCTTTCATTTATCACGTCATACGTTTGCAACTTTGTTTTTAAGCGAGGGTGTTCCGCTCGAAAGTTTGAGCAAAATGTTAGGACATAAAAACATTGCTACTACTCAGATCTACGCCAAGATACTTAATGAGAAAGTCGGAAAAGATATGCAAAAGGTATCACATAGGTTTAAGGAAATGGAGCAGTCTTTTGTTGCTCAACTTTGAAAACCAATAATACGATTAAATAGAGCCAATGTAGTTTTGCGTTGGCTTTTTGTATTTTTACAGTCAATAGAACAACAAGTTATGATTGAACAATTTTCGCAAAAGACAAAAGAAGAATTAAAATATTATGTATATATTCTAATAGACCCAAGAGATAATAAAATATTCTATGTTGGAAAAGGTTATGGTAATCGTGTTTTTTTTCATATTAATGAAGCTATATTTAACCCAATCGGGACTGAAAAATTAGAGATTATAAGAGCGATAAAATTAGAAAATCTAAAAGTAAAACACTTTATAGTTCGGCACGGAATAGAAGAAAATGAAGCCCTAATCGTTGAATCTGTTTTAATTGATTTTTTAACTTTTAAGGATTTTGCGGAGGTTGCGAAAATTTCAAATATTGTTGCTGGACATTATTCATTTAATCAAGGAATAAAAACTGTTAATGAGTGTGAAATACTTTACAATTGTGAAGTGTTAAAAAATGAAGATATCAAACATAACATCTTAGTAATCAATATAAACAAAACATACGACAATAAACGAAAAAAGAAAAGTGAGAACCCAATTTATGAAAGACCAAATATTTATGAAGCAACTAGAGGTTGGTGGGTATTAGACAAAAACAGAGCAGAAAATTCAGATTTTGTTTTAGCCGAGTATAAAGGCGTAATAAGGGCGGTATTTAAGCCTATAAAATGGGTTCAAGACATTGAAAATAGAGGTGTAAAAAGATGGGGATTTGAAGGTTCAGAAGTTACTGTTAAAGAAATTCTTGATATATATATGAATAAAGAGGTTCCTAAAATTAGAGGAATGGCAAATCCAATTCGTTATTTTGAAAAAACACCCACCACTACAGGGTATTAGGCAAAATACAGCCCACCGCTTTAAGCAGTGGGCTGTTTCTTTAATTTACCGATACGGTTAGAGTTTCAAAACATTCTTTAATCGGCTAACGCTGATAGTTATCTTCCAACACCTTAATAATATCGCTTTCACGAAACAGAATTTTCCGTTCGAGCTTGATAAATGGTATCAATCCATCATCCCTGTACTGTTGCAACGTCCGTTTGCTGATGTGTAGCATCTGGCAAACCTGTTCGCCTGACAGGTAGATTTCCCCTTTTAAGAGTGGATGAAAATATTCCCTGATATACAGCAGTTCATTTTTGATGCTTACCACAGCTTCGAGCAAAGCAAGCATATCCTCGTTTGAATTTCCAATCTGTTTCATTTCTTTTGCTTTTTTAACGGTCGCTCTCCCTGCATCAGTAACTCCACTTCGGATAATCTGAAATATGTTTTCCGATTGATCTGCGTTGCCCCAAGAATACCCTTTGCCCTATACGTTTGTAACGTTCGTTTGCTAATGTTCAGCAGTTGGCAGGCTTCCTGTTGGTCGAGCCATTTTGTTGCCTGTTGCAATGCTTTATAGGGTGCAGTCATTTCCGCAATTAGATTGGAAACTTCCTTAACTTCCCTATGCAATGCTTTTAAAATCTGAATGTCTAAAACTGTTATTTCCATATCTAAATCATTTAAACCTCGAAAATAAAAGCTATTTACATAGGTCATCCCAATGTTGCCGTCAGAGGTAGAGTTTGGCGTTCAGATGTAAAATACTCGGCTACAATCCCAATTTTGGCTTATTACTTTTCTGGAGAGTTTGTTGCGGTTTGATTGCGTTGTCTGTCTTCAAGGCAGGCTTTTTGTTTTTCTGTACAATCTGACTTTTTTCATCGTGTTTGAAATCCGAACGCATAACCGTTTTTGTTGCACCTATTATGCTTTCAGGTTCGGTAGTCTGTTTTTGTTGTTCAACACGCTTGCCACCGAACAGCTTGCCCAGACCTAAGCCCTTTGTATCTTTGAATTGACGTTTAAAGTTGGTAATGAAATTGGAAATCGGGTCGCTATGCCTATCGACCTGCATAAAAGGAGTGTTCTTCTTTTTCTCAGATAGCTCGTTTTCTTTACGCTCTTTTTCGGTAATTGTTTTTTGTGCCATAGGTTCAAAATTTCCCCTAATTTAGAACACAAGAATGTATTATTTCAATTTGGCATTACGTGGCAGTATTTGGCTTCTGTTGGCACAATATAAATGGAAAGCAATCCTCAAAACACTTTAAATTTTCCTCGCAAAGCCCCTTCACATTTAAAAAGTTTTGTACGGATAAAGGAAAGCATACCAAAAACACCCTCTCCTTAACCTTTACGTGTTTTTTGTATCCTTTCTTTGATTGGAATGGATTAAAAAAAGAACAAAAGGTAGCAAAGATAAGGCGGACAGCCACCGCACCACCCAACCAAAAGACTACGGCATAATGGTAGGGCAAAAAGTTGGCTTCGCCGAGTTGTTGTGTGATTGCCCTGCCACCCTTCGGGACTTATTCCGTTTCCTTTTGGTTTTCCGCTTGTCCGCCTTGTTAAAATGGCTTTCTTTTTTTTCTGTTTTTTTGTTTTGAAAAATTATTTTAAGAGGAAGAAACGTACTACCTACCAATAATGCACTGCTATCAAAATAACGGCTTGTGCTTCTCATTATAGATTTCGCTGATTAACTCCCCGAACTCCTGAAAGTGGTACTCGATAATGTTGTCCAGATACGCATAAATTGTCAGTTTGTCGATGCCCATAATGTTGGTAAGCCTGTTAAATGTTTCGTGGTGTTCCTGCCGTACATAGACCGATTTCCCCCTACTTGCAGTACTGTTCGGAATTTTAAAGAACTGTCCGCAGTAGTCCTGTTTGGTCAGCTTCTTTGGCTTGGAGGTACTTTTTTTCGTACTGTTAGCTGACGGTTTGATTTGTTCCGTTTCTGTTGCTATTTCCTCGGGCTCTTCTCCTGCCATTACACGCATAATAGCTTCCTCATCCACATCGGGTTTGGCAAAGTCTTTCCTATGTGTTGCTCCTTGTTGTTCTATCAAAGGTTGCTTCTTTTCATCAGTTAGGAAATTTTCAATAGAAAAATCCTCTTTTTCGGGTTGCTGATTTTTGTTTTCTTCGTGTATCATATCTCTAAATTTTAATATTATATCCAATTAGCTATTTAGTTAGCTGAAAAGTCAGTTGTAAATATCATAGCACGTATGTAAGTTGCTATGCACCTACATACCCTTAATTAGCTGTTTCGTTAACTGAAAAGTGTATAATTCGTCTTCATTCAATCACGCAGATTTGCTGTCGGGATTTATGCCGATTGGCTACATATTTAAGGTTATAACCAATCAGCCAGATAACCAGTTACAAAGGAAATAAAAGCAATTCCAAGCCCCATAAAGGTGGTAGTATTTGGCGTTTATTGGCTTTGTTTGGCGTGATTGTAAGTTGTTGTTATTCAAATAGTCTTATCGAACTTTGTAATGGAAGCGACTGATTTTTTCGGCTAACCCGAATCCGTTTGCAAAACGGATTTTTCTGAACTCCTGTTCAGAGCAAGTTATCTCTTGAGGTCCTCGAAATGAATTTCGGCACCTCAAAAGCACTTGCCCTTGCAGGGGGCTGGAAACGGCTCCGAAGTCGCACGTTTATTAAAAATTAAAAATGGATTATTATGGAAGAGAAAAACAGAAAACAGATTAGAAAAACAGGAAGAAAACCAAAGAATGACCCTGCCGTCAATCGGTATTCCATTAACCTAAATGCAGAAGATAATGCAAAGTTTCTTGCACTTTTTGACCAATCAGAAATGAAAGTAATCGCCCATTTTATTACAGCTTGTATCTTTCAGAAGACGGTAAAGACCGTTAAAATTGATATGGATGCAATAGAATATCACGAAAAGTTGACCCGATTTTTTAGTCAGTTCAGAGCAATCGGAACAAATTACAATCAGATTGTGAAGATATTGTACCGTAATTTTTCAGAGAAAAAAGCAGGAACATACCTTTTTAAATTGGAAAAGGAAACCATTGAATTGGTAAAAGTTACTAAACAAGTTATCCGTTTGACACAAGAATTTGAAGCAAATTATCTGAAAAAAGAATAAAATATGATTGCGAAAATCGGAAAGGGAAGCAATATGTATGGTGCGATTTTGTACAATCAACAAAAAGTAGATAAGGAAAACGGAGCGGTTCTGTTGCTGAACAAGATACCCGACACAGTTGACGGTAAGTATTCTGTAGCTTATTTTAATAAATGCTTTGATCCATATTTATCAGCAAATATCAAAACAGAAAAGACGGTACGGCATATTTCGCTGAACCCAGATCCTGCGGATAAAGTCAGCGATGAACAGTTTGCCGAAATGGCACAAGAGTATATGGAGCGTATGGGCTATGGCAATCAGCCTTATATTGTTTTCAAGCATACGGACATTGACCGAACACACATCCACATCGTTTCGACCTGCGTTAGGATTGACGGTAAGAAAATCCCCGACGATTACGACCACTCACGTTCAATGGCAATCTGTCGGGATTTGGAACAGAAATATAATATGAAAAAGGCAACTGAACAAGAGCAGAAACAAGCCAATAAAGTTTTCAAGCCTGTAAATCATAAAAATGGCGACATCAAAAGCCAAATTGCTTCGGCAGTACGGCATCTACCAAAGTATTATAACTTTTCTACTATGGGTAGTTACAATGCTTTGCTGTCGCTATTCAACATCACAGCGGAAGAAGTCAAAGGCGAGCGGAACGGTCAGACGGTAAATGGATTAGTTTATGTGGCATTGGACGAAAACGGAAACAAGGCAAGCAATCCGTTCAAGGCATCGCTTTTCGGAAAAGATGCAGGCGTTCCACAACTGCAAAAACACTTTGAGCAGTCCAAAGAGAAAATGAAAACCACACCTGTAAGGTCTGTTCTGAAAAATACGGTGGAGCTTGCCATACATACTACAAGCAACGAAACAGATTTTAGAAAGCAATTGACCGAGCAAGGTATCAATACAATTGTTCGCAGGAACGACAGCGGACGGATTTACGGTATTACTTTTATTGACCACGAGAGCCGTAGCATTTGGAACGGTTCGGCTTTAGATAGAAGCTTGTCAGCAAACGTATTTAACGAATGGTGGAACAGCGGAAACAACCCCGAATTAAAGATACAGGATAACCCTGTTTCCAAGGCAAATGAAATAGACAACCTACCGACAAAAGACCTTTTTGAGTTTCTTTCAAATGAGCATTCGTCTAATTCTGATTTGGGATTGTTCAGCTTGTTACCCGATGTACAGGGCGAGGACTACGAAGAAGAACAGTTTGATAAACGGATGAAGAAAAAGAAGCAATACCCTCGTCAAAAAAGATAATCGACTTGTTCCGTTTTTTGTTCATAATGCGTCATTATAGAGCCAAGGATAGGTTTCGCCCTTTTCTGCTACATCTAAACAAAATAACCACATTATATACACAGTTTTTTGAGATACAATTAAATAATTTCACTAATTTAGCGACAGACAAATTAACGTTTGAAATACGCAAAGCAATTCAATGAGACCTTTTAAAAAGGTACAAAACCGAATTACAATGAACAGAATTAAGGAAGTGTTGGAACAAAAGGGAATTAAGCAAACTTGGTTGGCTGAAAAACTCGGGAAAAGCTACAATATGGTAAACGCTTATGCTCAGAACAGGCAACAACCGAGATTGGAAACCTTAATGGAAATAGCGGATATTTTGGACATAGACGTGAAAGAATTGCTAGTTTCCAACAAACCTGAACAAAATAACTAATGAAATCAACTGAAATAAAACATAACGTTGAGAACCTAATTGACAACTTCTCAAAAGAAGAATTTGTCTTTGATTTGCTGGTTGCATACGGCATTTCTAAAACATCTGTAACACGACTAAAAAAAGGAGACTACAATTTATCCAAAGTTGATGGAGAAATACTATACAAAAAGAAAATATTCTTTAAAATTGAAGCATCTAACAAACTGCTGAGTAGTATTGAAGAGGTTGCAAAAGAAGAGCGAATCTTAAAACATCAACCTAGATTTGCAATTCTTACCGACCATAAACAAGTAGTTGCTAAAGACCTGAAATTAGGCAAGAACTTAGATATTCAATTAAAAGAATTACCCAATTACTTTGATTTCTTTTTGCCATTAGCAGGTAGCGAAGTTTATAACGCTTCCAACAATAATGAAGCAGACAGAAACGCATCGTACAAAATGGCTTCTTTGTATGATTTGTTGATTGATGAAAATCCGAGTATCTACAATTCAAAAGAAAGTATTCACAACCTCAATATCTTCTTGTCCCGTTTGTTGTTTTGTTTTTTTGCAGAAGATACCGAGATATTTGAGCAAGATAGTATTTTTACCAATACACTAGCTCAGCATACTGCGGAAAACGGAAAAGATACCCATACATTTTTAGATGATTTGTTTGCCCGTTTAGATAGCGAAAGCGGAAAAGATTATCCCGACTTTTTAACCAAATTCCCTTATGTAAATGGAGGATTGTTTAATCAAAAAATAAACTCGCCCCTGTTTACCGCAAAAGCAAGAAAAACTCTTCTTGAGTTAGGTGAATTACAATGGAAAGACATTAACCCTGATATTTTTGGGTCAATGATACAAGCGGTAGTAATTCCTGAATACCGAAGCGATTTAGGAATGCATTACACTTCTGTAGAAAACATCCTAAAACTGATTAAACCTCTCTTTCTTGATGAACTCTATGAAGCGTATGAAAATGCAACCACAGTAAACCATTTAAGAACACTCATCAAAAGAATTTCAAAAATCAAATTCTTTGACCCTGCTTGTGGTAGTGGAAATTTCTTAATCATTACCTACAAGGAAATACGCCTTTTAGAAATCAAGATTTTAGAAAAAATTACAGATTTAGAAGGACAAAGTCCAACTATAAAATGGACTGAGATACAGCTTTCGCAATTTTATGGCATTGAAATAGACGATTTTGCCCACGAAATGGCAATACTCTCACTTTGGTTAGCAGAACATCAAATGAACAAAGTGTTTGAAGAACGATTGTTTGATTACGGAAAATCGAAACCTATATTACCATTAAAAGAAGCAGGACAAATAAAACAAGGTAATGCTACAAGAAGAGATTGGAATGAGGTATGCCCAATTTCTTCAACAGATGAAGTATATGTGATTGGGAATCCGCCTTATTTGGGTTATAGCCGACAAGACGAAACCCAAAAGGAAGATATGAAAATCGTCTTTTCACGAGTAAATAACTATAAAAAACTTGATTACATAGCGTGTTGGTTTTATAAGGGAACCAATTACATTCAGAATACAAAAGCTAAATATGCTTTTGTAACCACCAATTCTATAACGCAAGGGGAACAAGTAGCTTTATTGTGGCCATTAGTTTTGAGTAAAGGACAAGAAATTGACTTTGCACACCAATCTTTTAAATGGACGAATAACGCCAAAGGAAACGCAGGAGTTGCAGTAGTAATAATAGGGGTTAGAAATATTGATGGCACAGACAAATTCCTTTACAATCAAAATCTAAAGCAAAGTGTAAAAAATATAAGCCCTTATTTAGCAAATACCTCGAATGTTTATGTTATACCGAGAAATAAAACTTTAAGTAAATTATCCCCAATGATTAAAGGAAGTTCTCCCGGAGACAATGGTAATTTACTATTAGACCAAGAGGAAAAAGACAAAATAATATCGAAAAACCCAATTACTGCAAAATTTATAAAAAGATATATTGGAGCATCCGAGTTTATAAAAGGAACGAACAGATATTGCATACACATAACAGAAGATAACGTTAAAGAAGCATATAAAATTAAAGAGCTCGCTGAACGATTTGAAAAGGTAGAAATTTTTAGATTAAATAGTAAAAAGCTAGCTACAAAGAAGAAAGCAGAAACGCCTCACTTTTTTGACGAAGATAAACATCAAGAAGGAGAATTTATTTTGGTTCCTCAAACAGGTTCTGAAAGAAGAAACTATATTCCGATAGGTTATTTTGATGATTCATACGTTCCTTCAAACGCCACAAGAGTGATATATAAAGTTCAGCCGTGGCTTTTTGGTGTTATATCTTCAAGAATGCATATAGTTTGGGTAAAAGCTGTTGCAGGAAGATTAAAAATGGATATGCAATATTCAAATACTCTTTGCTACAACACCTTTCCGTTTCCAGACATCACAAACAAGCAAAAGGAAAATTTAAATCTTTATGTTTTTGCCATATTAGATGAGCGAGCTAAACATCCAAGTAAAACAATGGCACAATTGTATAATCCAACCACAATGCCCAAAGGTTTGCTACACGCACATCAAGAATTAGATACTGCTATAGAACAATGTTATCGTTTGCAACCTTTCAAAAACGACACCGAGCGTTTGGAATACTTGTTTAAACAGTATGAAGAAATGTTGCAGAAAGACACGCTTTTTGCGAAGCAGAAGCAATCAAGAAAAAAGAAATAATGATATTTAAATAAGTAGAAATGCCAATACTGAAAGACATAATAGATTGGGTAGAAAACAAGCCTTCATTTTGGCAAGTAGCTATTGACCGATTAATCCGAAATAATGAACTAACGAATACCGATATTTCTGAACTAAAGGAAATCTGTAAGGTTGATTTTAAACTTTCTGAGTTTGAATTTGATGCTGTTGACTTTGATGATTTGAGAGATTTTGCGGATAACTCTGCAAATGATGGCAATATCATACTTTCCAAAATCAAAAACATTGATAACATTAATGCTTTATCTAAATCTAGTGAATTGGAGTTTGCACCAAATGGGCTAACTATTGTTTATGGAGATAATGGTTCAGGAAAATCTAGTTATGTAAGTATTTTAAAGCATTCTTGTAACACAAGAGGTCAAAAACCTAGAATGAATGACAATTTGTTTGATCCTGCTTGTGCAGGAAATGATAAAAAGGCAGACATAGAATATACCTCTGATGGAATAAATTTCACAACTGTTAATCTTATCAATGGAACAGTAAGTGAAAACACATTAAAAAAAATTGATGTATTCGATACCTTTAGTGCAAATCATTATATCGAGGGAGAAGATGAAATAGCTTTTATACCTCAAGGGCTATCTATTGTGGAAAAATTGGCAGAAGCTGTAAAAAATATTGAAACACAATTAAGCATAGAGCTTTCCAATCCCTCAATGCGAAAGTTTGACTATGAACTATTAGAAGTTCCAGAAGGAACAACCGCAAAATTATTTCTTGAAAAACTAAACTTAAACTAAACTTTAAATGAATTGCGAGCAGAATCAATATGGAATTCTACAAAAAATGCAAGAATTGAAGCTGTTGAAAAGGAAATAGATAAATTAAAAGCAACTGACCCTAAGAAAAGCTTAAAGTCCAACGAAGAGAAAATCAAACGGTTTGAAATTTTAGCAAATAAGTTTCAAAATCTGGAAAACAACTTAATAGGTCAAGCTTTAAATAATCTGAAGGAGATATTAAATAATTTTTGTGTAGCTAAAGAAGCATTAAGGGAATCTTCAAACACAGCATTTTCAGATTTACCAATACAAGGTGTTGGAAATAATGCTTGGAAAATTTTATGGGAAAGTGCAAGGAAATTTTACAACGAAAGCACTCAATCAGAAAGTTTTCCCAATGTCTCAGATGGTAGTAGTTGTCCACTTTGCCTTCAAGATTTAGAGGATGAAGCCAGAGAAAGATTTACTAAATTTGAAGATTTCGTAAAAAATGACATCCAAAAATCATTTGACGAAGCTAAAGAAAAATATGAGTCAGCAATTGAAAATTTGAACAGACTGGAGTTTAATTTTGAAGAACAAAACCCTATTTCTCTTGAATTAAATGAGCTAATTGAAAATTACTCGGAAAAACAAGCCGAATATCTAAATGTACTTTCAGAGCAAAAAGAATACATAGTTGGATTATTTAATTCAATGAAAACCATTGAAGACATTAATGCAATTGAAGTTGACAGCACCCCAAAGACTTTAATTAACGAATTAAATAAATCCTTATCTGAAGTGAATGAAAAATTGAAAGTTCAATCTATTGATGAAGATTTAAAGCCTTTATTAAAAGAGCTAAATCAATTAAATGGTGAAAAGAAAATTTACGAGCATAAACCAAAATTAGCTCGTGAAATTTATCGACAAAAAAGAGTTGGCTTGCTAAATCAATGTGTAGGCAAATGTAACACCCGAACAATCACAACATTAAGCAATGAACTAACAACACGTTATATAAATCAGAATCTTAAACAAAATTTCAAAACAGAATTAAACAAACTAGGTTTTAAAAACATTAAAATAGAAACTGAAACAAAAGGACAAAGAGGAAAACAATATCACTATTTAAGACTTGATGAAAACAACTCAAATAATATTGCTTTAAAAGATATTTTAAGCGAGGGAGAACACAGGTGTATTTCTTTAGCTACATTCTTGTCTGAGTTATCAATTTCAGAACATAAAAGTGCAATTATTTTTGATGACCCTGTTTCTTCACTTGACCACAAATGGCGAAATAAAATATCGAAAAGAATTACAGAAGAAGCTCTTGAAAGACAAGTAATAGTATTTACACACGATATTTCATTTCTTTTAATGATTCAAGAACACTCGGAGAGTTTAAATTGTGCTTTAGATATAAAGAGTCTTACAAGGAAAAAGACGGAAACGGGACTGATAGCTAGTAACCCACCTTGGGATGCTTTACCTGTTGGTAAACGTATTGGACTATTGAAAAGTGCATATCAACAACTAGAGAAAATTGAAAGAACAGAAACTGAAGAAGTATATAAAGAACGAGCTAAAGTTCTGTATGGTAAACTTCGAGAAACTTGGGAACGGTTTATAGAAGAAGTCTTTTTAAATGGTGCAATTCAACGATTTAGTAGAGCTATTCAAACTCAAAGGTTGTCAAAAGTTATCGACTTAACAGACGATGATTACAAACTAGTTGATGCCAATATGAGCAAATGTTCTACCTATTTTACGGGACACGATACGGCAGGAACTTTGATTGAAGAAATGCCTGACTCTGATGAATTCCTTGCCGACTTGAAAGTTTTAGAAGATTACATTAAAGACATTAGGAAAAGAAGACAGTGAAATGAGCAAAGAAAATCAAAATAACGATTTACAGCCTATAAACAACTTTGTTATTTTCAAAACTGAAAATGGTAAAGTAAATATAGATGTTTTTTATCAAAACAAAACGCTTTGGTTAACTCAAAAAACAATAGCTGAACTCTTTGAGAAAGGACGTTCTACCATTACAGAACACCTCAAAAAAATATTTGAAGATGCCGAATTGGATGAAGCTTCAGTATGTCGGGATTTCCGACACACTGCCGAAGACGGCAAAACCTATAAAACCAAATACTATAATTTAAGAGCCATAACAGCGGTTGGCTACAGGGTAAACTCCCAAAGAGCCATTGAATTTAGAAAATGGGCGACTGAAATTTTGCACGAATACATCATCAAAGGTTTTGCTATGGATGATGAGCGATTGAAACAAATCAAACATTTTGGAGAAGATTATTTCGAAGAAATGTTGGAGCGAATCCGTGAGATTCGATTAAGTGAAAGGCGTTTATATCAAAAAATTACAGACATCTACGCTCTTTCTGCTGACTATGACAACAAATCGGAAATAACCCAACACTTTTTTGCTTCGGTTCAAAACAAACTACATTGGGCAATAACTGGGAAAACGGCTGCCGAGATTATTTATACAGAAGCAGATGCTACCAAGATTTATATGGGCTTAAAAACTTGGAAACAAGCCCCTGACGGAAAGATTTTAAAAAGTGATGTAACTATTGCAAAAAATTATTTGAACGTAGAACATTTAAAAGCGTTAGAAAGAATAGTTACTTCTTACTTAGACTTAGCAGAAAACCGAGCAAGGAACAGACAGGTAATGAATATGAAGGATTGGGATAACTTTTTAGTCCAATTTTTGGAATTGGCAGATTATCCTATTTTGAAAGACAACGGCAAAATATCAATGTTGGAAGCAAAGCTAAAAGCCGAAAGTGAGTATGATAAATTCCGTGTGATTCAAGACCAAAATTATATTTCCGATTTTGATAAGGAAATGAGAAAATTAGTAGACAAGAAAAAGAAATAACCAATGCCAAATATAGTACACGTAACATACGACCAAACAGGAAAAAGCAAAAGTACCAATCCTTTGGGCATGCGGGAAATGCAGGAAAAAGCATACGAAGGGAGAACTGCTCAATACTTATTACTTAAAGCACCGCCAGCATCTGGTAAATCGAGGGCTTTAATGTTTATTGCATTGGATAAATTGCAACATCAAGGCATTAAAAAAGTAATTGTTGCTGTTCCTGAAAAATCCATTGGAGCATCTTTTGGCACAACAGAACTAAAAAAATACGGCTTTTTTGCCGATTGGAATCCCAATCCAAGATACAACCTATGTACGCCAGGCGAAGAGAAAAGCAAAGTAACGGCATTCTTAAACTTTTTAGAATCTGACGAACAAATTTTAGTGTGTACACACGCCACTTTGCGTTTTGCATTTGATGGTTTGGACGTAAAAAAGTTGGATGATACTTTGGTTGCTATTGATGAATTTCATCACGTATCAGCAGAAGGTGACAATATCTTGGGACAAGTGTTAAAAAGCATTATGGCAAATTCCAATGCCCATATAGTTGCTATGACAGGTTCATACTTTAGAGGTGATAGTATACCAGTTTTAATGCCAGAAGATGAAGCGAAATTTACGAAAGTAACCTATACTTATTACCAACAATTAAGCGGTTATGAGTTTTTAAAGTCGTTAGGGATTGGATATCATTTTTATACAGGTAAATATTTCAAAAAAAATCATGAAACAGGAATTTCTGCTTTAGCAGAAATATTAGATGAGAATCAAAAAACAATTATTCATATTCCGAGTGTAAACTCTGCCGAATCTTCAAAGCTTAAACACGATGAAGTTGACCATATTATTGATGTTTTGGGAACAATAGAATATCAAGACGAAATCACGGGAGTGATACACATAAAAAGTCACAAAACAGGCAAGATTTTAAAAGTTGCAGACTTAGTTCAAGATAATCCAAAATCAAGGGATAAAATAAGTGGATATTTACGTGAAGTAAAATCGGTAGATGATATTGATATTATTATTGCTTTAGGAATGGCAAAAGAAGGCTTTGATTGGCCTTATTGTCAACACGCTCTAACAATAGGTTATAGAGGTTCGCTGACAGAAATTATTCAGATTATCGGTAGAGCTACGAGAGACAGTAATAACAAATCTCACGCACAATTTACCAACCTCATTGCTCAGCCTGATGCTCAAGATGATGATGTAAAATTGTCTGTAAACAATATGTTAAAAGCCATTACCGCATCTCTGCTTATGGAACAAGTTTTAGCCCCAAACTTCAAGTTCAAACTAAAAAAAGATGAGGATGATGAAGACGAAGATGATGAGAAAACTATCAAAATTAGAGGTTTTAAATTACCCACTTCACAAAGAGCTAAAGACATCATTGAGACAGACCTGAATGATTTAAAAGCAAAGTTATTACAAAACCCTCAGATGCTTAAAGCAATGCCGGGTAATGTTGAACCGGAGGTTATCAATACAGTTCTGATTCCTAAAATCATCCGAGAAATTTATCCTGACTTAAGTGATGATGATATTGAAGCAGTTAGACAACACGTAGTTGTGGATTCTGTTATAAAAAATAGTACTATTGAAGAACAAGGCGACAAGAAGTTTATAAGAATGGCAGGTAGTTTTGTAAACATTGATGATATTCATATAGACTTGATAGACCAAGTAAATCCTTTTCAAAAAGCTTTTGAAATTTTATCAAAATCGGTAACTACCCAAGTTTTAAAATTGATTGACGAGCATATTCAGTCTACTAAATTTGAAATGACCGAAGAAGAAGCGATTTTGTTATGGCCAAAAATCAAAGAATGGGTCAAGAATAATAACGGAGAACAGCCAAACATTCAAGCGTTTGACCATAAGGAAAAAAGAATGGCGGAAGCACTAGTTTTTTTGAGAGAACTAAAACGTAAAAAAGCATTGGCAAATGGCTAAGAAAAATTTAACTATAGACGATATTTTTGATGATGACGATTTTGGCTTGTTAGATTCTAAAGCCAAAACTTCGGCTGTGAAAACAGATGAAGAAAGACTTATTGATTCCTTTGAGGAAATAAACTCATTCTTTGATAAAAACAAAAGAGAACCAAATAAATCAAGTATGTCTGAATATGGTTTGATGGCAAAATTGAAAAACTTTAGAGAAAATGAAGCTCAAAAGAAGATTCTAAAGCCATTTGACAGGTATAACTTATTGGGCTACGTTGAATTGGAAAAAGCAACCATTGATGATATTCTGAATGAAGATGATGAACTTGGCTTATTAGATTCAGATAAGGATTTGGACATTTTCAAATTCAAACACACACCAAAACCAGAAGAGAGAGCTGATGCAGATTTTGTTGCACAAAGGAAGCCAATTAAAGAAAAAGAGTTTGAGAAGTATGAAGCAATGTTTTTAAAAGTACATAAAGAAATTAAAGAAGGAAAAAGAAAGATAAAGCCGTTTAAAAACATTGAAAAAAATCTTCACGTAGGCGATTTTTATTTAATGGATGGCATTCTTTTGTATTTGGAATCTGCGAACTTGAAAACAGAAGAAAAAGAATTAGGTTCAGGAAACAGAGTTCGCACAGAAGGACGTACGAGAACAATTTTTGAAAATGGAACTTACAGCAATATGCTTTTTCGTTCCTTAGGTAAGCAAATCCAAAAAAATGGAAAATTGATTACCAATACTTATGAGAAAATCGAACAAGACTTATTTGTCAATACAGGACTTGTAAAGGAAGAAGATGTACAATCAGGTTGGATTTATGTACTGAAATCAAAATCAAGCAACACTCAAATAGCAAACATTAAAGACTTATATAAAGTTGGTTTTGCCAGAAATTCAGTAGATGAGAGAATAAAAAATGCAAAGAATGAAGCGACCTATTTATTTGCGGACGTACAGAAAATTGCGACTTACAAAGTTTATAATAGAAATGCTGACAAACTAGAAGGTCTTTTGCATAGATTTTTTGCAAAAGCTTGTTTAGACATTGACTTGTTTAATGAAAAAGGACAAAGACTAAATCCGAGAGAATGGTTTGTAGTTCCTTTTGAAGTAATCGAAGAAACAATTCAATTGATTTTAAATGAAAATATAGTAAACTACGAATACGACCCTGCTGAGAAAAAGATTAAATTGAAATAAAAGTAAAAAAATAAGAACAGTGCTTTCTATTAATTATGCAACGTCAGTTCGTAAACAAACTGACGTTGTTAAAGCAATTAGAATTTAGATATTGTGAAATAACACTTAAAATTATTTATATTTGTTATGAGCTAGCGGAAACACATTGAAAAGCAAAGCAATAAGCACCGTTACCAAATCGTTACCTGACTTCTTTGATTATCTCTATAAAAGCTTAGTATTCAACCGATTCAGCTTTTCCCTGAAAACTTTAAAATAAAAAAAGGGATTTTTCCTGTATTTTTATTCAGAAAACAACCTTACATTTGTCTATAAAACACACAGATAATGACTTTCTATTCACTTTTGAAATTAAAAATTTGGAATTTCATCAAAAAACAAGTTTTTATTGATAAGATTTAAATCAGATTTAAGTTTATTCCAAATTATTTTCTTTTTACCATTTTGAGTAATTGGCTGGCAGCGTAATGTCGTCATTCCAATTTTTCAGCGTTTTTTTGTTTTTTTTATTTCAGACATCGCAAGGGAGTTCCTGATTGTAAAAGGAGACAACATCCATATATTAGAAATGGTATGTAAAGAATTTTCTTTTGTATGGCGACGGTCATTTTCTTTTTTCATTGTCATATTTCAGTATCATTAAACTCTTTAAGAATACTTTAAGTTCGCAGTCCGTTTAAAGCTTCAGGAGTATTTTGTGCTTTGTTTTTCTTCTGCCAATTTTTCACTTTTTCTGAACGATCCTGACAGATTTGCAACCTTTTTCCTTTGGCATACCATTAGTAAAAAACGAATGGAAATAATCATTAAAAATAAATAGTATTATGTCAGTAAATTTCAAACCATTAGCAGACAGAGTTCTGGTAGAGCCAAATGAAGCGGAAACCACAACGGCATCCGGAATCATTATTCCTGATACCGCCAAAGAAAAACCGCAGGAAGGAACTGTAATTGCCGTAGGCCCAGGTAAAAAAGACGAGCCAACTACCGTGAAAGCGGGTGACAAAGTACTGTACGGAAAATATTCCGGTTCTGAATTGAAGCTTGACGGAAAAGATTATCTTATCGTAAAAGAAAGCGACCTTCTGGGAATTCTGGGATAATTGTAAAAAATGTAAAAGGTATTCCTGTAGGTGAACCATTTTGCAAAGAAAAAATCATTAATACATTGTACAACGTACATCAATACAAAGAAAAATGGCAAAAGAAATTAAATTTGATATCGAGTCAAGAGATGCTCTGAAAAGAGGGGTAGATGCTCTTGCAAACGCAGTAAAAGTTACTTTAGGTCCAAAAGGAAGAAACGTAGTCATCGAGAAATCTTTCGGTGCACCGCATGTGACCAAAGACGGAGTTTCTGTAGCAAAAGAAATTGAGCTGGAAGACCGAGTGGAAAATATGGGTGCACAAATGGTGAAAGAAGTAGCATCCAAAACCAACGATATTGCTGGAGACGGGACTACTACGGCCACCGTTCTTGCTCAGGCAATCGTGCGTGAAGGGTTGAAAAACGTGGCAGCAGGTGCCAATCCAATGGATCTGAAAAGAGGAATCGACAAAGCTGTAAAAGCGGTGATTGAAAACCTCCAATCTCAATCGCAGGAAGTGGGCGAAAACGCAGAAAAAATCAAGCAGGTAGCTTCTATCTCTGCAAACAACGACGATACCATCGGTGCTCTGATTGCTGAAGCTTTCGGAAAAGTGGGCAAAGAAGGAGTGATCACCGTGGAAGAAGCGAAAGGTACCGATACTACGGTAGATGTGGTAGAGGGAATGCAGTTCGACAGAGGTTTCCAGTCACCTTACTTTGTGACTAACCCTGAAAAAATGATTACTGAACTTGAAAATCCTTACATTCTTTTAGTTGAAAAGAAAATTTCTTCCATGAAAGAATTACTTCCGGTTCTGGAACCCGTGGCGCAGGCAGGAAAATCTCTCCTCATTATTTCTGAAGAGGTTGATGGTGAAGCATTGGCTACTTTAGTAGTGAACAAATTGAGAGGGTCACTGAAAATTGCTGCTGTAAAAGCACCAGGATTTGGCGACAGAAGAAAAGCAATGCTCGAAGATATCGCGATCTTAACAGGAGGACAGGTTATTTCTGAAGAAAGAGGATTCACTATGGAGAATGCGACTTTGGAAATGCTGGGAACTGCTGAAAAAGTGACGATTGATAAAGACAATACAACCATCGTAAACGGTGGTGGCGACGAGGCGCAGATTAAAGGGAGAGTCAACCAGATTAAAGCGCAAATGGAAACTACAACTTCCGACTACGACAGAGAAAAACTACAGGAAAGACTGGCGAAACTGGCCGGTGGAGTAGCTGTGTTGTACGTAGGTGCTGCCTCCGAAGTGGAAATGAAAGAGAAAAAAGACCGTGTTGATGATGCCCTTCATGCTACCAGAGCTGCTGTGGAAGAAGGAATCGTTGCTGGTGGTGGTGTGGCCTTGGTGAGATCCATCGATGCCCTGCACATCGAAGGCATCAACCCGGATGAAACTACCGGAATCAAGATTGTGAAAAGAGCGATTGAAGAGCCTTTGAGACAAATTGTAGCCAACGCAGGAGGTGAAGGCTCTGTTATTGTAGCGAAAGTGGCCGATGGAAGTGCAGATTACGGATTCAATGCTAAGAATGATGAGTTTGTCAACATGTTCGAGGCAGGAATCATCGACCCTACCAAAGTGGTGCGTGTAGCTCTGGAAAATGCCGCTTCCGTTGCCGGAATGTTGCTCACTACAGAATGTGTGATCACAGAAATCAAGAAAGATGAACCAGCAATGCCGATGGGCGGCGGAATGCCTGGAATGATGTAGTATAAAACCAATCCTTGAAGGTTTAACATACAATCCGTTCAGAATTTTCTGGACGGATTTTTTATCTAATGATTGCTGGTTTTTTTAGTAAGAGCTAATAAGCTCTAAGAAATAATTGTATTTTTAGCGATAAATTATAACCACATGAAAAAAACAATCTGCGCTTTGGCTTTTTTATTTGCCGCATGGGGAACTGCCCAAAAAAAAGTTGATCTAAAAGCCTCTTATGGAACCGCCTCATTATTTGGTATTACAGAGTCCATCACAGGAAATATTATCAATGCAATAATTGCAGGGCCTTCTGTAAATTATGATTCCAACGGCGTTTTCTCAGCTGAAGTTATGATTCATAATGATGACAGCAAGTGGCAGTATGGAATTGGATATAACTATGAAAGGGTGAAAGATGATCATTATAATTATAAAATAAATTTCAATACTTTCCTTTTGCAGGCCAATTATACCTGGAACAATCCGCAAAATAAAATGAAATTGTATTCCGGAGCGGGGGTGGGTGCTTTGTTTTCCTCTTTTGAAGGAAGAGACAACAACAATAATAATGTGTATTTAGCTTTCAATCTTTCACCCGTTGGTATTCGTTACGGTGAGAAATTAGGGGTGTTCGTAGAAACTAATATCGGTACAAAGGGTTTTTTACAGGGCGGCGCATCTTATACCTTTTAGAGAAACAGGCCAAATGAGAAGTCAATCTGTAGTATTTGTACGGAACTATTATTTCATTGCTTCTTACTAGAATCTATTTTCACACAGGCATAATTTGAATTTATTTCGGCAGTGTGCAAAAAGGTTGAAATTTAAAATCTCCTTCTTTTCTTTTAACCTCACTTTATTTTTTCTATCATAAAGACAGAAAACAAATTAATTTACAGAAGTATTATGAAAAAAATGGTATTAACAGTGATGGTGTTGACAATGGGAACTTTCGCCATGGCACAAAAAACACCGATGACTCCTGAGAAAAAAGCAGAAATGCTGAAACAAAAAGAGGCCAAAGCTCAAGAGCATCTTGCAGAAATGCAAAAAGAACTGCAACTGAACGCCACGCAAATGGATCAACTGAGAGCCCTTCACGAAAAACGCCGAACTGAAAATAAAATCATGATGGAGCAAAACAAGGATATGAGAAAAATGATGGGTGAGAACAGAAAAGAGAAAATGAAGCAGAGAGAAGCCGAAATAAAAGCCATCCTGACACCGCAGCAATTCGAAAAATGGCAAACCCAAAGACAGGAAAAGAGACAACAGATGAAAGAAAGAATGGATAAGAAAGGCTTCAAAGCGATGGACAGGCAAAAATTGGAAAAAAAATAATTTCCCAACCGTACAATAACAGTTCGTAATTTTTGATTTTTAATGTGAGAAGAGCAGAGAATGATTTCTTTGCTCTTTTTGTGTTGGCTCAGGAAAAGATTTTAATTATCTTTGAGAATAAAATAATTTTATGATCAGTAAAAATATATCCCGGCTTATCAATGAGCAAATTACGCATGAACAGTATGCTGCACAGTATTATTTATCCATGTCTGCATGGTTTTACGCGCAGGATCTGGATGGTATTGCCCATTATTTCCGAGTGCAAAGCAAAGAAGAACTGATGCACGCCGATAAGATGTTTGATTATCTGAATGATGTGGGAGCAGAAATCAGAATGGGAGCTATCGCCCAGCCCCCACATCATTTTGAAAGCCATATTGATGTTTTTCAAAAGGCTTTGGAACATGAAAGAAAAGTGACCAAAAGTATTTTCAATATTGTGAAAAGTGCCAATGATGAAGGTGATTTTGCCACGATTTCTTTCCTTCAATGGTTCATCAACGAGCAGGTAGAAGAAGAGGCGAGTGCCTCCCAATTGGTGACCAAAATAAAAATGGTGAGCGAAAATCCTTCAGCATTATACCTGTTCGATCAGGAATTGGCGCAGCGCGTTTTTACTCCGGATGCCGGAGCATAATGTAACGACGTAGTGTGAAAAAGTAAATGTAAAAGCGACGAATCACCATCTGATTCTTCGCTTTTTTTATAAATAAATAAGATTCGCGGAGATTACTTTTTTGTCCAGTTTCTCCAGAACCGCAGTGTACATTTCGATTTGTTTCTGATGTTTCGGTTCCGCTTTCCCGGTTTTAAAGTCAATGATAATGTATCCATTTTGGGTGTTCAGAATCCTGTCTGGTCGGTAGATTTTCGTAAGGCCGTTATCGTTAATCATCATTTCTCGCTCATTCATTGCCTGTAGGTTTTCATCAAAATAATCGGGATATTTTGCCATTATGGAAAGTACTGAATGTCTTAGCTCAGCTTCCTCTTCGCGGGTGATCACACCGTCCAGAACGTATTTTCCCAAAACTTTCTCTACTTCTTTTGCGGTGTTTATTTTTGATAAAATTTCATGAAGGAAAATCCCTTTTCTCACATTTTCATTACGGTGCTGATAATTTCTGGACGGCGTGGCAATTTTCACAGATGATTTGGCGGGAATTCCTTTATTAAAACCCTGAATCTGTTCCGTTCTGAAGACTTGTTTTTTCTTCTCAGATTTCTTCCGGAGAATCTCAGAACCTGTATTAAAGAAATCGAATTCGTCCGAACCGAAAGTGTTGTTTTCAGTAATGAAATCATATATTTCCAGATAATTGGTTTTTTTGGGCTTCTGGATGTACAGCATCAGCTGTTCCACAGGCCTTGTAGTAGCGACATACTGAAGACATAATCGATCGATGCAGTTTCGATAACTATTCGCTTCATTAAAATTTTGAATTTCGCCGTCATAAATTCCGAGGTTTCCTCCAAACTGATCCATGTTGACACTGGAAACTCCCGTTATTTCTTGTGTAGGAAACCATTCCGTGAAGGCCGAATCTTTGGTTTTATTTTCCATCGGAAGCAGCACGACCGGAAATTCAAGCCCTTTGGCTTTATGGATGGTCATGATCTGTACTGCGTCGATATTCTCAGAAGCCTGAATGGTTTTTTTATGGGCTTCTTCGTCCCAAAAACGGATGAAATCTTTCATTCCTGCGCCTGAATTCTGGGTAAATCCGTAAAGTATTTCAAGGAAATTGAAAACAAAATCGGTTTCCTTTTTTTCCACTGAAAACTCTTTTACAAAAAACTCCACATAGTTGTAAAGGTTCAGTCGCGGCATTCCGTCCTGAATTAGTTTTAGCCGGTATCTTTCAGCGATGTAGGAAATCATTTCAGCCCGACTAGAAAGGGTTAGAATATTGAGAATTTCGGCGGTAAAATCTTTAATTTCAACCCGGCCAAGCACGTTCAGATAATACATCATCATCACTAGAAACTGATGATTGTTAGGAGTGGCTTCCGAACGGAGAAAATGAATAACCGCGTTCAGTGTATTGGAAATATCCAGTGTCAAGCCGCTTTCCGAAATGGTTTTTATATTGGTTTCCAGTCCGTCTTTCGTCACTTTCAGGCTTCCCAGCTTTTGGGAATAATTAAAAATATCGAAGTTATTCCTGCAAAGAATCGTGATGTCCGAAAAAGAAAATCCATGATCCAGACACTCCTGAATATCCTGTTGCATTTTCAACGCAGTATCGTGATAAAAAGTGTCTTTAATATCATTTTCAATAAGATGAACTTTTACGCGTCCTGTCATTTCAGATTTTGCAGTTTGCCAGGCATCTTTCCCGAAAATATCCTGATGTTCTTCTTTTAGATTTTTTGAAATAAACTGGTACAGTTCATTGTTAAAACGGACGATATTTTTCGCACTTCGCCAGTTTTCTTTCAGATTAATTACTTGCGCCGGGTGTGGAGTTTCTTCGTTATGGTTGATAATATTCGTCATCAGTTGGCTGTCTCCGCCGCGAAAACGGTAGATACTTTGTTTAGGATCGCCAACCAGCGTGAAAGAAGTTCCTTCTGCCGATAAACTGTGGTTGCGAAGGGGAAGCAGATTTTGCCACTGAAGCAGCGAAGTGTCCTGAAATTCATCAAAAAAATAATGCTGAAACTGGGTTCCCACTTTTTCATAAATAAATTCCGAAGGTTCATTTTTCAGATTTTCATGAATGAGAATATTGAATTTTGAAAGGAGAACTACATCGTTTTCTTCTTCTATTTCATTCAGTTCTTTTTGAATATCCTGATGAACTTTCAGCGGAAGCAAAGCACTGAGGATCTTTTTCTTCTTCTGAACCGCAATAAAATTTTCGATGATCTTTTGACGGTTTTCAATAAGCTGATCCAGGATTTCAAAGATCAGATGTTCTTTTACTTTACCTTTTTTGGAAGCACCTTCCCTGTATTTTTCAATTCTTTTTAATTCATCTTCTTCGCAGTCAAATAATTTAGGTTCGCCGGTTCGTAAAAATCCATCAAAAAAATACTGAATGCAAACCTTTCCGCCACCGGCAAAATCGGCGTTTTCAAGACCCTGTTTCTGAATGAGCATTAAAGATTTCTCTGCCAAAGAAACAGATTCTTGCTGAAGTTTTTTAATTTCATTTCTCAGTTGAAGAGTGGAATTGCGGTAATGTTCTCCATTAAAATTCTGATTTTTTTTCAGGTGTTCGTAATGAATATCATTGACAAGTCTTTTCGCTGAATCGTATAAAGTTTTGTTGAGGTTGGTTCGTTTCTCATTATCAAGGCCGTAATTTACATAGTCCATCAGTGTTTCCGAAAGGTCTTCATCGTCTCCGATTTTATCCAGCATTTGATCTACAGCTTCTATGAGAAAAGGCTCTGACTGAATTTCGAGGTTAAAGTTTTTCGCCAGTCCAAGTTCGTAGGAGAAACTGCGCACCAGTCGGGAATTAAATTTATCGATGGTTCCGATATTAAGAATGGAATAATGATGAAGAATATAATCCAGCAGTTTTTTTGAGCGTTCGTGCAGATCCTGAAGAGTGACATGAATTCCCTGGTTTTCCAGTTCCTGACGGACACCGATTAAATCAGCATTGTTTTCATATTGATCTGATGTAAATTTTCCCAGCCAGGAAAGAATTCTTTCTTTCATTTCATTGGCCGCTTTGTTGGTAAATGTCAGAGCCAGAATATTACGGATGGTGGTATGTTGAGCCGGATATTTCAGGCAAATCATCAGCAACCGCTGCACCAAAGTGTAGGTTTTCCCCGAACCGGCAGAGGCGTTGATCACAGTATAAGGACTTTCCATGGAATTGCTTTAATGTGCAATTTACAGAATTTTTGATTCGGAATGAAGACTGTTTTTGATATTCAAATTCTTAAAATAGTGATAAAGTTTGTTAACTGTGGTTAAAGTTATTTTGCGAGATGGTTTTCCGTTTAAATTTGAAGAAAAATAACTGTGAAATATCTGCTCATTTTAATTTTTTGCTTTTTTGGCAAGATAGTTTCTGCTCAGGAATTTGTTTTCGGAAAGGTAACAACGGAAGAGCATAATGATTTACAAGGTGTTGTAGTGATCAATTTGAATACAGATGAAAAAGTTCAGACAGACAGAGACGGGAATTTTATGATTCGGGGCAAAGTGAAAGATGAATTGCGAACGAGCTCACCACGTTACGAAAGAGTTTCAGTAACGCTTTCCGCTGAAGATTTCAGCAAACCGCTGCACATTATCGTGAAACGAATTCCCTACGAAATAGAAGAAGTGGAAATTAAATATCAGGTTACGGGTGATTTGAAAAAAGATGTACAACACTTGGGCGAAGCAAGAAAGGTAAAGATTTTGAAAACGGAAATCGCAAAAGATATTGCTTTGGGTCCGCGACTGAATATTCCCCGAGCACACGGAGAATTCGTGCAGCCGGTTGGACCGGGTTTTTCTATTGGGAAAGTGAAAAATCAATGGGATGATGTCGATTTTATGAACTTCCTCATCCGTGAAATTCCCGATGATTTTTTTACAGAAGATTTAAAATTGACCAAACCTGAAATTTCTTTTTTTATCTTCTATGTTTTTAAAGACTATGAAAGAAAGAATATTTTGAAATACGGAAACCCGGGATATTCTGATATAATGCGTTTTATGCATGTTTCAGAGCGTAAAATAGTTGATTATAAAAGTAATAAATAAGCCGTTTCAAGTGAAGATTCCTTTGTTAATTTCTCAATTTTGATTTAAGGATTTATTCAATTTAAAATAATACCTTTGAAATTATGAATAGAAATATCATCGCCATCGCCATTGCATCATTGGGTTTTGTCATCGGCCTTGCCATTTTGGGAAGTGCTGTAAAAAACCGCAACAAATCTGACCATACCATTTCAGTAACCGGTTTGGGAACTAAAAAATTCACGTCGGATCTCATTACTTGGAACGGAAATTTTTCCCGGAACGGTTTTGAGCTGCAAAGTGCCTACAACGATTTGGCTTCAGACAGAAAAGTGATTTCCGATTATCTGATTTCTAAAGGAATAAAAGCGGAAGAAATGGTGTTTTCGGCGGTGGATATTCAAAAGTTGTATAATTACTCCAATGATAACAGCGGGAACAGTTCACGTACTTTCGCGGGATATCAGCTGACGCAAACGGTGTCTCTGGAAAGCAAAGAGGTTCAGAATATTGAAAATATTTCCAGAAATATTACAGAAATCATCAATCGTGGAATTGAATTTACTTCTGCTTCTCCCAATTATTTTTACACGAAACTGTCAGAAGTCAAACAACAAATGATTGCCGATGCTACAAAAGATGCAAAAGAACGTGCAGAGAAAATTGCAGAAAATGCAGGCGCAGATTTAGGAAATCTGAAAAAAGCAACCATGGGCGTTATTCAGATTACCGCTCCCAATTCCACAGAAGAATATTCGTGGGGCGGCACCTACAACACCATGTCTAAAGAAAAAGAAGCGAGTATTACCATAAAACTGGAGTACGAAGTGAATTAACCCAACTTGGAATATACCACATCGTAGATTTCCTCTATCATTACATTCTTTTTCTCCGGTTGAAAATTCGCTAAAAGCCATAACGTAACAGCGTTTTTCTCGGGTTCATAGGCCGGTTGTATATAGTCTTTGTCAATGACCTGAAAGCCGTTCCTGAGATAAAATTTAATTCTTCTGTTTGCTTCTTCATGCCAGAATTCAGGTTCCGATTCGAGAATGGTTTTAGAATATTCCTGAAACAAATATTTGAACACTGTAGAACCCAGGTTTTGATTCCGGTATTGCGGAAAAATTTCTAAATGCTCTACAAAAACAGAATCCGAAAGCTCCCAAAGAATCAGATATCCCACAAAAGTGGCATCGTGAAGCAATGAAATCACTTTTGCTTTCGGATGGCTGAGCAGTTTCCGGAACTGGGTTTCGCTCCTGCGTTCGTCTTCAGGAAAGGTGTTCGCGTAGGAGCGGTAAATTTCTTCCAGACGAAAATCATCTGCTGTGCTGACTAAAAATTCCATGGAGTTCAATAACAAATTTCACTGGCAAAAATAAACCAGAGTCACGCTGTTACATTATAAGTAAAAAGAATTTCATTACAAAATCCCATTTAAAGATCAAAAACGCTGGGTCTCCGGGTAATGAAAATATCTTTCACCCAAAGTGAAAATGCCAGCATGAGATACACCAAAAAGAAAAATCCTACTGTGGCAAATGTGGAATAAATAAAAAAAACACGCAGTTTGGAAACTGGAATTCCCAGCTTGGTTCCCATTCTGGTAAGGGTTCCGAACCATTCCCGTTCTATTTTGTGGCGGATGCTGGAGATAAATTTTGGCTCGTGCATTTAATGTAATAATTGATAACCGATGCTGCAATGTAAGCAATTTTTCGGTTCGCAGAAATAGTGGTAATGATAAAGATACGCCTGGCTTTCCAGCGCAGAAGGTAAGTGAACGCCCAGTTCCTCCCAGCCTTGGGTGACTGTGTTGATTTCACCTTTTATTTTGCTGTAAATTTCTAAAATTTCGTCAGCAATATTTTCATGATGATATTTATGATACGTATATTTTACAGGCAAAACGGCATTGATGAGAATCAGTTCGATAAAACTTTGGGAGAGGTATTTTTCCGAAGGATTACCGGATATTTTTCCGAAGGTATATCTGGAATCCCAATATTCAGAAGCTTTAATGCCGCTAAAAACAGCAATGATTTCTTTCAAACTTTTTGCAGCAATGATTTTTGAAAAAAGATTTTGTTCCCGGTGGTAAAGGTGCGCCAACTGAGAAAGCCTGATGGTGGGAAAATTCGGAGGCCTGAGCCGCATAAATTTTGGATGAATATTCACATCAGCCAATTGGTATTTATGCTGAATAAAATCAAATTCCCGCTTCCAGATTGTCGTTTGTGCGTCTTGGGATTGCTTTAGCCATCCAGCCATCCCAAGCAGTAGCGCTTCTAAACGAACTTGATTTTGCAGGTTTTTTTTCACGACGGTAAAGTCGATATTTTCGGCAATTTGTTTAAAAATCTGAGCATTCACTTTCAGTCCGAAAGCATATGCAAGGCGATGGAAAAGCACCGCTTCATAATCGTTTTTGAACTTTTTCAAGCTCTCTTCGATTTCTATTGATTTCTGATCCAGCTTTTTCAGAAGATTCTCTTCGGCAAACTGAAACGGAATTTTGTCCGTACTGAAAATGTTTTCGCAGGGAATAAATTTACTTTCATTGAGAAGATACTGATACTGCTGAACGGTTTTTTCATCAATATAAGAATAAAGTTCCAGCGTAGGAATTCCGAAGTTAACAAATTCTTCTAAGTCTGCATCATGCTGATAAACAACATGAAGGATGATGTTTTGATATTCGGGATTTCCGGAATGCTTATGAAAAATCCAGTCGGAGGAACGAAGATGTAATTCGATGTGTCCGGCAAGAATGAGCCCTCCGGTTTTTATTTTCGCATGGAGGAAATCCGGGCCTGCATTGTAATTCCATGTTCCGAAATCCAGTATTTCCAGAGCATTTCCTTCGGTATCTTTAAAATCAAAATTTTTAAAAATCTTATACTTCCACAGATATTGAAGGAGTTTCTCGTTCATGGCTTATAATTTCCACCCAAAGTCGCAGGCTGTTTCACGCAAAGATGCAAAGTTTTAGTGTACGGTTTCATGCAAAAGCGCAAAGTTTAATTCTTTATTTTTATACAAAGATGCAAAGCTATTGCTAATGTTCTCACCGCAAAAGGCGCTAAATTTTAATAAATTTAAAGATTACTTACAATTCTGTGAATGTTTCCTTTCAAATATTTACTGTTAAAGTTGATGAGTAGTCGCAATTTCAATCCTAACAGTTTTTATCATAAATACCAGTTTTCTCTGTACTAACTTTTCGCCTTCGCGTGAAAATCCTTCAAAGTGTTGGCATACATTTCTTCATAAATAGGAAGAATGTTTTGAAGATCAAACCGAATCGCCTGTTGCTTTGCGTTTTTCTTCATTTTTTCCAGCAGTTTTTCATCGCTCAGCAACTTAATTGTATAGTTGGCCATCGCTTCCACATTGCCTACTTCTGCCAGAAAACCGGTTTCTCCCTGAATGTTCACCTCGGGAATTCCTCCGGCGTTGGAGCTGATCACGGGAGTATGAGCAGCCATCGCTTCCAATGCGGCAAGTCCGAAACTTTCCTGCTCTGAAGGAAGCAGAAATACATCCGAAAGGTGAAGAATTCTATAAAGATCATTCACCTTGCCCAGCAGTTTTATTTTGTCGATAAGTTCAGGGTTTTCTTCCAGAAACTGGGTTACTTTTTCCATATCCGGACCTTCGCCGATAATGATGAGTTTCGATTTTACTTTCTTATGAACGGCTTTGAAGATTTGTAACACTTCTTCCACACGCTTTACTGGACGAAGATTGGAAACGTGAATCAGTATTTTTTCATCATCACTGGCAAACTGGCTTCGTTGGCAGTCGTTACATTCTTTGAAATCTTTATTGTCGATAAAATTTGTGATGACTTTTATATCCTTTACAATATTAAAAAATTTCAATGTATCCGCTTTCAGGCTTTCCGAAACTGAAGTAACCGTATCACTTTGGTTGATAGAGAATTCCACTGCGTGCTTGTAACTCGGATGCTGTCCTACAAGGGTAATGTCGGTTCCGTGAAGCGTGGTGACCAAAGGAACATCTTTGCCTTCTTCTTTAAGCATTTGTTTCGCTGTGAACGCCGCATACGCATACGGAATGGCATAATGTGCGTGCAGCAAATCCAGTTTATACAGATTCACGACACGGTAAATCATGGAACTCAGCGCAATATCATAAGGCTGATACTGGAAAAGCGGATACGTCTGAACATTCACTTTATGAAAGAAAATATTGGGATCGGTAATATCCAGCCGTGCCGGAAGATTACTGGAAATAAAATGAACTTCATATCCTTTTTTCGCAAGCGACATGCCCAGTTCCGTAGCTACAATACCGCTTCCACCGTAAGTGGGGTAGCAGAGAATTCCTATTTTCATATTCAAAGATTCAATAGAATGACTTCTATGTTATTTTTTTTCTTTTTTCAAAGGTTTGATATCGACCCCTGCACCGGCTTTCAGGCTGTTGTTCACTGAAACAGGCAACCTGCCGTGGATTTTTGTTTCGCCCAAAACTGCTTCAGCAACAGCATTCATGGCATCGTCGTTATTTTCATACGCAACCAAAACCGAAGGAATTCCTGAAAGATCTACATCTGCAAGACCGTAAGGAGAACCGAAAACGGTAAGGACGACTTTGTGATTTTTACTGACCTGACTCAGGATTTTTTTGCTTTCTGATGATATTTTATAGGGTTTATAAGCTGTGGAATTATCCTTGTGAAATCCGATAATGATTTTAGAATTATTAGGAATCGTGCCAATTTCTGTTGGCTTTTTTAAAATGACTCCCGATTTTGATTTCAATTTATCGTAAAAGGTATGATACGGTGCTTCTTCCAAAGGAATATAATAAAAAGGTTCTTCTGATGAAAAGGGGAGAAGGCACTTTTTATTCCAAAGGGCAGTCAGCGCATTGGCGTACATTTTTTCTGATAATTTTTTGTGGCTTTCGTTATTCAGGTCACGAACGATATTTTGCGGGTTCACCGGCTGATATTCTGATAATCCGAGAATATATTTTGTCATCAGGATCTTCTTTACACTTTCTTCCAAACGTTGATGTGAAATCTCTCCTTTGGCAATCGCTTCTTTAATCAGTCTTTTCCCTTCCTTCACGCCATCGGAAAAAAGCATGATATCATTACCTGCCTTGAAGGCTAAAGCGTCCAGTTCGCCGGGTTGATAGCGCTTTGCCACCGCTCCCATATTCAGTGCATCGGTAATAATTAATCCTTTATAACCATATTTTTCTTTCAGTAAACCGGTGATGATATTCTTGGAAATAGATGCGGGAATTCCTTTCTCATTTTCCAAAGCGGGAACGTAAAGATGGGCGATCATGACACCGCCGATTCCTTTGCTCATCAGTGTTTTGAACGGTGCGAGTTCTACAGATTCCAGTCTTTTTTTGGAATGTGAAACCACGGGCAAATCCAAATGAGAATCTACATCTGTATCACCGTGGCCGGGAAAATGTTTGATGGCAGCCAGAATTCCGTTTTTTTGCAAACCCTGCGTGTAAGCAAAAGCAGAGGCTACCACATTGTCCACTTCTGATCCGAAACTTCTGTTGCCAATAATGGGATTTTTCGGATTGGTGTTGACATCTACAACCGGTGCGAAATTCCAGTGGATTCCCATTCGCGTTGCGTCTTCAGCGATTTTCGCAGATAATTCAGAAATCAAATTTTTGTCCTGAATGGCTCCTAAAGTAATAGCCCAGGGAAATTTATGGGCAGTTGCGATTCTTTGGAAAATTCCCCATTCTGCATCCATCCCGATCAGGAGGGGAATTTTGGACTTTTTCTGGAATTCATTCACCAGAGTGATCAGTTGTTCCGCATTGTCCTGCATCAGAATCAAACCACCAATTTTTTCGCTATCGACCAGATTTCTCACGGAACTGATGTGCGATGCTCCTTTATTCGTGTAAAGCGCAACGATGAAAAGCTGTCCTAATCGTTCATCTTCTGAAAGAGAAAGATACGCTTCATCCACCCAATCTTGTGCTTTTTTGTGTTCTTTCTCGGTGAAGTTGTCCGGAGTATATTGTCCGTGAAACTGAGCTGAAGTGCTTAGCAGGAGTATAAAAGTGAAAATAAATGAGATAAGATTCATTGGAAAAAAGATATGAACAAAAATACGATATTTTCCGTGAAGTCTTTCCTTTTTGATAAGTTGGTATATGTTTTGAATCGGATGTTTTATAAATTTATATCAAATGAAAAAATTACTTACTTTACTAATGATGGCTGCTTTCAGCTTTATGATTATTTCCTGTGATACACGTGATGACAGGGTAGATCAGGACACTTATTCTGTTGTGTACGATTTAGCCAATGTGGATTTCATTTATTCTGCAGCAGACGGATATACGATTTCCAGAACCATGAATATTTATAATTCCGATGTTCTTTTAATGTATCGCAGAACGGGGACAACTCCAACAGGAGAACCAGTATGGCAACAGATTCCGAAAACGATTTATTTGGCCGGAGGTAATGAGCTGGATTATGATTTTGATTTCTCATCAAAAGATTTCGTTATCTATGCCAACGGTAATTACGACCTTTCCACTACGCCTCAGTATATCAACGGACAGACCTTCAGAATTGTGATTGTACCCGCAAGTTTTGGAACCAACAAAAACGCTCAGGTAGACCACAGTGATTATCAAAGTGTTATTAAATATTATAATATTGATGATACGAAAGCGGTAAAACTTTAAATTATTTTAATTACCATATTAAAAAAAGAGCTGTTTCCGGAAAGAAGCAGCTTTTTTAATGGATTGAAAGTAATTTGAAATTATTTCAAATAATCGTCATGCTGAGTATCCAGAAAATGTCCGAAATAATCTTTCTTTACTTTCAGATACCCTTCATTTTCCTTAGTTGTTTCCATCTGTAATGGAATTCTTTGGTGAAGAATAATATCACTGTTTTTTACAAACCGGATTTTTTCAGGATTATTGGTAATCAGATTGATTTCTGAAATATTCATGAGTTTCAGGATTTCGATCGCTACATCAAAATTCCGGTCGTCCGCAGGAAGTCCAAGATGAAGGTTGGCTTCTACTGTATCCATACCTTTTTCCTGTAACGCATACGCTTTCAGTTTGTTGATAATTCCAATGTTTCTCCCTTCTTGTCGAAGATAAATAATGATGCCTCCGTTTTCATGAAGGTATTTCATGGCAGCATCCAGTTGTTGTCCGCATTCGCATTTTTTGGAGTGAAATACTTCGCCTGTGATACATTCCGAATGAAACCTGACATTTACAGGACGTGTAAAATCTGTATTTTCGGCGATAATAGCCATATGCGGCATCCAGTCGTTCTCATTTTCTGAGAAAGCCATCATCCGGAAACTACCATATTCGGTAGGAACATTGGCTTCCGCCTGTATTTTAATCATGGTATAATTTGTTCGCTAAGGAGCTTGGGCAGATGCGGATTCCAATTCAGAAAGATTGGTTTTTAATCTCACGAGATATCGGTTAATAATTTCGTCTTCATCTTTGTTCAGATACTGCCTCAGTCTTTGAATTTTTTTATAAGTTCTTTCAATTTCTCTCAGGTTACGGTTTTTGCCGTTGATGTCATAAGCACCGTAAGCATAAAGATAATTTTGCAAATGTTGTTTCAGCCGGCTTACTTCCAGATTTACCCCGTCGTTCCTGAATTTAGGAAATGTGGAAATCAGATTGGTGATCTCTGCAGCATTCACATTATTCTGCATCGCTTTCCCCAATCTGCTTTCAAGGGAGCCGGAATCGTTACCTGTAGAAATAGTACGGTTTAGCGGCGACATATTAAATTTTTCCACTGCACAGTTGGTGAGGGTAAAACAAATTATTAAAGCGTAAAACAGTATTTTTTTCATCATTTTGCCTTTTGATAAAGAATCGGGTTCAGGCTTTCGTCGTTGTACATTTTCATTTGTCTGTACACTTTCATTTTCACCTTACCGTTCTCTATATCAGCCAGCAATTGATCTATGGAAGTTGTGAGGTCGTTTTTCTGTTCCAGGAGAACATCCAGTTTTTCCCGGCACTTGCTGCGGTGTTCATCCGAAGCACTCTCTCTACAGGCTTCCAAAGCCATGTGATATACTTTTAATGCTAAAATGGACAACCGGTCCACTGCCCAAGCAGGAGTTTCCGTGTTGATCTTGGCATTATTATCTGGAGTAACATTTTCGTATTTTGTAAGAAACCAACTGTCTATAAACTCTACAAGATCAGTTCTTTGCTGGTTGGAAGCGTCTATTCTTCTTTTAATTTTCAACGCTTCTTCAGGTACAATTTTTTCATCACGTATGATATCTTCTAAATGCCACTGAACGGTATCGATCCAGTTTTTTGCATACAAAAGATGTTCCAAACTTTCCTTTTGGAAAGGGTTGTTCGCCGGAGTATCAACATCATCTGCGAGATGATAATCCGTTATCGCCTGATTGAAAATTTCCCAAGCAGTTTCTGAAAAAGCCTTCATCAATAGCGTGATTAATTGCTGTTTTCGGTATTTCCTTGCGGATTTTCCGGTTTCTTTTTGTCGTCCTCTTTCACGGCATCTTTAAATTCTTTGATGCCGGAGCCCATTCCTCTCATTAGTTCCGGAATCTTTTTTGCCCCGAAAAGAACAATGATGATCAGTGCTATGATCAATATTTCTTTAAATCCTAATCCCATCTCAGTACTATTTTATTTGCAAATTTAGATTATTTTTAGTTAATCCAGCCTAGTGGATCCATGGGTTGAAGTGTCTTTCCGTTCCAGATCTGAAAATCCAGGGTATAGGTGCCATCGAAATCTTCGCCTATCACACCGATTGCTGTTCCTGCAGATACCTGTTGGTTCAGTTTTACGGAAACGCTGGAAAGGTTGGCATATACGGTAAAATAATCGCCATGCTTTACGGTCACGAAACGGGATCCGTCAGACGAAAGGTTTATTTTTGAAATCACGCCGGGGAAAATGCTCTTGGCTGTCGTGCCTTTGCTTACCGCTATTTTGATTCCAATATTATCTTCTACAATATTTTTGAAAACCGGATGAGCCTGTCTCCCAAATCTGTGCGTGATCGTTCCATACGCCGGCATGGTCATTCTCCCGCGGTTTTGGGCAAAACCCTCTGCCGCATTGGAAGATACCCCGAAGCTGGTCATGGCTTTGGTGTCGGCAGCTTTTTTATCTGCTTCCTTTTTTCGGTCGAGTTCAGCTTCTGCAGCTTTTGCAGCTGCCAGTTTTTCATTGGCGATTCTTGAACGTTCCGCTGCTTCTGCCGCTTCTTTAGCAGCAGCCTGTCTTCGGGTTTCGTCTCTTGCTGTGGCGGCACTTTTCGCAGCTTCTTCAGCTCTTTTCTTTTCTTCAGCTTCTTTTTTAGCCATTAAATCTGCGGCTTTCTTCGCTTCTGCCTCCGCTCTAAGCCTTTCTTTTTCAAGTGCTTCGGCTTTTGCTTTGTTTTCAGCATCTATTTTGGCTTTCTCGCGAGCGGCAGCTTCTTTGGCCAAGCGGATCTTCTCTGCTTCCGCTTTTTTTCTTGATTCCTCCTCCGCTTTGGCAATTCGCATTTCTTCAGCAATGATAGAGCGGATTTCGCCTTCCAGTTTTCTGGATTGGGTTTGTTTCTGCTTCAGTTCGGCAGTGAGGGTATTTTCATTCTTTTTGAATTCAGCCAACAGTTTTTCTTTCTGCTGTTTTTCAACATTAATGGTATTGATTTCCTTCTGTTGATTGGCCAGAAGAATTTCTTTCTGCTGCACCGATTTGGATCTTTCTTCAATGGATCTCTTCAAAAGATCAGCAGCCTGGGAGATCTTGGCTGCCTGTTTGTCCTGATAATCGGAATAAAAGCGTAAATACTGGACTCTTCGTATGGCTTCTCCCAGATTTCTGGAAGAAAGGATGAAAGTAACTTTGTTTTTGAGATCCCGGTTTTTATAAGCATTCACGAGTACCTTGGCATAGTTTTGCCGCAAAACCGCCAACTCACGGTTTTGCCTGTTGATTTCCAACTGACGAAGATAAATGTCATCTTCAATAAATCGTTTTTCCTTTTGTGTATTTTGGTAAACTTTTTCGCGGAGTTCTATTTTTTTCTTTACCCCTTCCAGATACGCGACGGAAAGCCGGGATTCACTCCGGGTTTTGGCAAGTTGTGAATTGATGCCGGCAATTTGTTTTTTTAATTCTGCATTCTGTTGTTGCAGCTGTTCTTTTTTTTGGCCAAATAAAATTCCGAACAATAAAACAGCACCTACAAGACCAATTTTTTTCATCATCAGATTTCTATTTTCTTATAACTTCCGGGAACGGAAAAAGGAGTGTTAATTTTGGAATCATCAAATTTCGTGTTTTCCAGCATAATTTGCCCTGCTTTCGCCCCTTTTATAATTATTTTAACATTTTTTGGCAAACGGTAATTCCGGAAATTTTCCCAGTTGTCGTAGCGGACTTCCAGCGCATCTGCCGATTGAGTATCCTGCATGACCACCTGTATCAAATCGTAATTATTAGCATAATGTAATTCCACCTGATATTCCCTGACGCTTCCGTTCGATTCCATTTTTTGATTGATCACTGATGCCATTTTATACCCGGACGTGGTTTTCGTGAGCATGAATTCTCTGCTGCTGATTCGGATAAACGTTCTTCCCATCAGTAGTTTTTCCAGGCTTTTATAGTTGATGAAATTGGTGTTCAGCAGGCTGTTGAGGTAGTCAAAATCTGAATCAATATACGTTTTGTCAGCCCTGTTGAAAGCTTTGATGCCGTCTGGAGTTGCAATACCACGGGCAACATTGATAAAGAAAGCGGTAAGATTCATCCAGACCTTTTGGTTGTTTTCGATATAGATTGTCGCATCCAGCGTAGGAAGGTAAGTTTTGTCGGTTTCAACACTCAGTTTGCTGGAAATTTTAACCTGCTCAAACTGAGGCGGCAACAGCACATTTTCATAAAAAACAAGATCAGCATTCATCGGTTTGCTGAGATCTTTGGGAAGATTCATCGCCAGGCTGTCGGCAGCACTGTCAGTTTCTACCGCTTTTTTGGCTTTGCACGACCCAAGAAAAAGGGCTGCAAGAAGGATGAGTACTGGTATTTTCATCTGATGGTGAGTTGTTATAAGACTGATGGGTAGAAACTTTACAATATTAACGCCAAACCACACAAAATGTTTTGTGTGGTTTTTGGTAAAAAAAAGTATTTTTTCAAAGAAGGTTAAGCCTTAGAATGAAAGTCCAGCACAGAAAAATCACCGAGAGAAATTTCCCTCGAAACTCCAAAATACTGAGCAGAATTTCCGATCATAGAATTGCTGAGGTTTCCGTGGTCAATCAGGGTGTTTTCCTGAATGAGTGAGTTCTGGATGTTCGAATTTTCAATCCGGGTTCCGTTTCCGAGAGATACACATGGTCCTATTTTTGAATTTTTAACGACCACATTTTCACCGATAAAACAAGGCTGGATAATGAGGCTGTTCTCAATTTTTGCTGTATCGGGAAATATCATAAATTCATGTCTTTCATAATCCAGAATTTTTCCGTTGGTTTCCACGGTCGCATTTTTATTGCCGCAATCCATCCAGTCGTCCACTTTTCCCAAAGAAAATTTAGCTCCTTTTCCGCGGAGATTTTCCAGAGCGGTGGTCAACTGATATTCGTTTCCTTGTTTGATATCATTCGTCATGATGTAGTTAATTTCCCCCATCAGTTTTTCCGCTGAACGGAAATAATAAATTCCGATAATGGCCAAATCCGAAACAAAATCTTTCGGTTTTTCTATAAAATCAGTGATGAACCCGTAATCGTCTAATTTCACCACGCCAAAGGCTGACGGATCCTCCACTTTCTTTACCCAGATCACCCCGTCTGAATTTTTGTCCAGATCGAAATCTGCACGAAAAAGCGTATCGGCAAAGGCAATCACCACATCTCCCTGCATGGATTCTTCAGCACATTTGATGGCGTGTGCAGTTCCCAGAGGTTCATCTTGAACATAAATGCTGCCTTTTGCGCCCAGCTTCTCGGCGATCTGAAGCAGTTTTTCTTCTACTTCGCAGCCAAAATCACCAATAATAAAGGCAATTTCTTCAATAGGTTCGCCGGCAACTTTTGCGATATCTTCCACAAGTCGCTGCACAATGGGTTTGCCTGCAATAGGAATTAAGGGTTTTGGAACGGTGAGGGTGTGAGGTCTCAGTCTGGATCCTCTTCCTGCCATAGGGACAATAATTTTCATGAACTTGAATAAATATTAATAAGTTATTAGAATTTTAATGAATTGAGGTGCTTCCGAAGCCTCCTGTACCGCGCTGCGACTCTTCCAGAACCGAGGTTTCTTCCCAGGTGGCACACTCGTGCCGGGCAATCACCATCTGTGCAATTCTGTCGCCGTCTTTCACGGTAAATTCGGTATCGGAAAGATTGATCAAAATCACCCCGATTTCGCCCCGATAATCTGCGTCAACTGTTCCCGGAGCATTCAGAACCGTGATTCCGTTTTTCAACGCCAGGCCACTTCTGGGACGTATCTGTGCTTCAAAACCTTCAGGCAATTCGATAGAAAGTCCTGTGGATATTAGTTTTCTCTGCAACGGTTTCAGTATCACCGGTTCCTCCAGATCTGCATATAAATCCATACCGGCGGCACATGGCGTCTGGTATTTCGGGAGACTGTGTTTTGATTTATTGATGATTTTTATGTTCATTTTTTTATTTTATTTAACATCCTTGCGGGGATCAGCTTTTGGTTGATAATAAAAACCGCTGCTAAAACTAAGAAGATTATATTTCCCAGCAAAATGTATTGTTTCAAATTTTGGTAATATGCCAATGCAACTACGATGGTGATTAAAATAATGACGGTATTCCTGTAAAAATGATAAGGAATCGGGAATCTGGCCTGTCCCCAAATCAGCGAAATCATCATCATGACGAAATACGCAGCTAAAGTAGCCCAGGTGGAGGCCCAATATCCAAATTGGGGAATAAAGACCACATTAATCACAATGGTTACCGCAGCTCCTGCCACAGAAATATAAGCACCATACACCGTTCTGTCCGTCAGCTTATACCACACCGAAAGATTCAGATAAATTCCCAGAAAAAGTGTTGCTATAAACAGAACAGGCAGAATATCAATGCCTATAAAATACGCCGGATTTCGAAGATACATCGGTGCGAGCCAACTCAAATTTACCGTCAGAAACAGGATGATAAGACAGTTGGCCGTGATGAAAACATCCATCAGCCGGGCATAGGTCGCCCTTGAATTTTCATTTTTAGAATGACTAAAGAAGAATGGTTCAACTCCCAGGACATACGCCTGTTTGAAGAGCAAAACAAAGGTGACAATTTTTGTTACTCCTCCGTAAATTCCTAACTGTTCCTGTGCAATACCGTCGGGTAACAGGAATTTCAGAAACTGCCGGTCCAGGGTTTCATTCACAATTCCGGCCAATCCTGCAAACATAATAGGGAGCGAATATTTCAGCATTTTCTTCCAAAGTGTTGGGTCAAAATGTCGGATTCGGGCTGCGAAAACCTCACCGCTCAACAGAAGGAAAGTCACTGCGCTTGCGATAAGATTGGCAACAAATACATATCCAATTCCAAATTCCGGGCTGTATTTCAAGCCTAAAATTCCTTGCGGAAAAGAGGGTAGTATCTTAATGAAAAAGATCACCAGACAGAAATTGATGACACCGTTGATGGTTTTAATGACAGCAAATTTCAGCGGCCTTTCCTGTTTCCTCAGGATAACAAAAGGCATTGCCGAAAAAGCATCCAGTGCCAGAATCATCACCAAAAGAGAAAGCAGGTGAACCTGATCCGGAGTTTTGAAGGCTACCGCAAGCGGTTCCCGGAAAGCCAATCCCAGAATAAGGAAAGAAAGTGCTGCGAAAAGCACACTGAAAAAGGCGGTGGAGATCAGTTTCTTGCTGTCCTTTTCATCCAGCGCAAAGCGGAAAAACGTGGTTTCCATACCATGCGTCAGCAACACGATGATGATTCCCGCCACCGAATAAAAATCTGCGTACGGCGCATAAGCCGTCGGCCCGAAAGCCTCGAAAATGTAAGGACTTAAAATAAAAGGAAACAGTCGGATAATAATGGTTGTCAGTCCATACATCGCCGTCTGCCCGAACAGTTTCTTATACAATTTCTGATTTTTTGATTCCGCAAAGGTAAAAAAATAGAGCTGAGATGGAAGCCTGTTTAAAATTAATCGATAAAAACAAACAGGTCTGTGAAAACATTATCCCTTCCAATCATTTTGCTTTAGCGCAAATTCAGTTAAATTTGTAGAAATGAAACCCGTCTCTCATCAGTATCCGAAAGCTGATATTTTGACATTTGAAATCTGTTAAATATGAAAATCTTAATTAAAAACGCCACCATCGTCAATGAAAATAAGCTTTCTGAAAGTGATCTGCTTATTGAGAACGATATCATTTCCCGCATTGCGAAAAATATTTCTGAAGAAGATGCAGATCAGGTTATTGATGCTTCCGGAAAGTATCTGATTCCCGGTGTTATCGACGATCAAGTGCATTTCCGTGAACCGGGACTCACGCACAAAGGCGACATCGAATCCGAAAGCCGCGCTGCTGTTGCCGGTGGGGTCACTTCCTACATAGAACAGCCGAATACGGTTCCCAATGCCGTTACTCAGGAACTTCTGGAAGAGAAATATCAAATTGCTGCTGGGAAATCGTTTGCGAATTATTCATTTTCTATGGGCGGAACGAATGATAATCTGGAGGAAGTCCTGAAAACCAATCCCCGGAATGTCGCCGCCGTCAAGCTGTTTCTGGGTTCTTCAACAGGAAATATGCTGGTGGATGATCCCGACACTCTGGAGGAGATCTTTTCTAAAGTGAAAATGCCGATCTGTGTTCACTGTGAGGATGAAAAAACCATCCGGGAAAATACTGAGGAATACAGAAAACAGTACGGCGATGATATTCCCGTTAAGTTCCATCATCTGATTCGAAGCGCTGAAGCGTGTTATCTTTCGTCTTCCAAAGCTGTGGGGCTGGCAAAGAAAACCGGAGCGCGGCTTCACATTTATCACGTGTCCACCGCTCGCGAAACCGAACTTTTCAGGAATGATATTCCTTTAAAAGAGAAAAAAATAACGGCTGAGGTGTGTGTTCATCACCTTTGGTTCACCAACGAAGATTATGATACGAAAGGTTCGCTGATTAAATGGAACCCGGCAGTAAAAACAAATGAAGATAAAGAAGGCTTGTGGAAAGCGCTTCAGGACGGCAGAATCGATGTGATTGCCACTGATCATGCGCCGCACACTTCGGAAGAAAAAGATCAGGTGTATACGAAATGTCCGTCGGGAGCGCCGCTGGTGCAGCATTCTTTGGTAGCGATGCTGGAAATGCATGCCCGTCGCAGGATTTCTCTGGAAAAGATCGTGGAGAAAATGTGTCACAATCCGGCGATTATTTTTGAGATTGAAAAGCGCGGATTTATTCGGGAAGGGTATAAAGCGGATCTGGTTCTGGTCGATCTGGACTCGAAATGGACAGTTTCCAAAGACAATCTGTTGTACAAATGTGGCTGGAGTCCTCTGGAAGGAACCGAATTTTCCGCCAAAGTAACCCACACTTTTGTGAATGGATACTTAGCTTATGAGAACGGAAAAGTATCAGAGGAGAAAAGAGGGGAACGGCTGTTGTTTGACAGGCCCATCAGGTAAATTTTACACCGTAATTTCTGTTCATTTAGTGATCCGCTGATGGATCTAAACATATAAATTCGAGGAGCCAAATCCGAGAAAGTTGCAGAATTCAGGGAATGAAATCCGAGAAAGTTGCAGAATTCATGGAATGAAATCCAAAAAAGTTGCAAAATTTAAAACCTGAACAGTCTCTGGAAACTTACCCTAAAGTGCTCTGCAGGTTATTTCGCCGAAAAATGTTGAAGATTTTTTGTTGTAAATGAAACAATTCACATAAAATAACGTCTAATACTTATAAATCAACGAATACTATGTTTAAGAAAAAGATTCTGATGCTTTTTGCCGCTGCGGTCATGTTCTCTGCTCAGGCGCAGGACTACCAATGGAAAGAAGCAAAAAGTGGCGGTTACACGTATAAATATGTAACCAATGATCCCACGCAGGCCCGTTTTTATACTTTGAAAAACGGACTGACAGTTATTCTGAGCCCTACAAAAAAGGATCCCAGAATTCAGGCGTATGTAGCAACCAAAGCCGGAAGCAAAACCGATCCTGCCACCAATACAGGACTGGCGCATTATTTAGAGCACATGCTTTTTAAAGGAACCGATAAGTACGGTTCTTTGGACTGGGCGAGAGAAAAAGTGGAGCTGGACAAAATTGATGCCCTGTATGAGCAGTACAACAAAACCAAAGACGAAACGAAAAGAAAAGCGATCTACAGACAGATCGATTCTATTTCCGGAGTAGCTTCTAAGTTTGCTATCGCCAATGAGTACGACAAAATGATGTCGGCGATGGGCGCACAGGGAACCAACGCGTGGACGAGCTTCGAGGAAACGGTGTATACCGACGATGTTCCAGCCAGTTCACTCGATAAATACCTCGCCGTGCAGGCTGAGCGTTTCCGCAATCCACAACTTAGGATTTTCCATACCGAGCTGGAAGCGGTGTACGAAGAGAAAAACAGATCGTTGGACAGCGACGGATCCAAGGTTTTTGAAACGCTGTTTTCCAATCTTTTCCAAAATCACAATTACGGAAAACAAACCACCATCGGAACGGTGGATCATTTGAAAAACCCTTCCTTGGTGGAAATCCGCAAGTATTTCAACACCTATTATGTTCCTAATAATATGGGGGTAGTAATGTCCGGAGATTTTAATCCGGATGAAACGATTGCCAAAATTGACAAAGCGTTTTCCTACATGCAATACAAACCCATTCCGAAATACACATTCCAGCCGGAAGTTCCTTTCACTGCACCGGTGATCAAAGAAATTACGGGTCCGGATGCAGAAAGTATTTCTATTGGTTTCAGGTTGCCGGGAAATAAAGATAAAGATGTATTGCTGGCAGATTTGGTTGGTTCTATTTTAACCAACGGAAAGGCAGGACTTTTAGATTTGAATCTTGTTAAAAAACAAAAACTTCTGAGAGCAAGTGCTTTCACGTACACGCTTCAGGATCACGGTGTTCTTTGGCTGAGTGCTGCGCCGACCACCGGACAGTCCCTGGAAGAGGTGAAAACGCTGGTATTACAGGAAATCGAAAACTTAAAAAAAGGAAACTTTGATGCAGATCTGTTGCCTTCCATTGTGAACAATATCAAAAAACAGAAAATTCAGGAGACTGAGAAATACGGCGACCGAGCTTCAAGCCTAGTCAATGCCTTTACTTCCGAACTCGATTGGAAAGATCAGGTAGCCTATGTGAACGACCTTTCTAAAATCAAAAAAGAAGATGTGGTGGCTTTTGCCAATAAATATTTGGGCAATAACTATGTGGCGGTTTTGAAGAGAAAAGGCGAGAATAAAAACCCTCAGAAAATAGAAAAGCCTTCCATCACGCCTGTAGAAACGAATGCCGACAAGCAGTCTTCGTTTGTGAAAATGATTAACGACATGCCGAATACGCCTTCGCAGCCCGTGTTTTTGAATTTCGACAAAGACATTCAGAAGTCTAAAATCGGAAAAGCAGAAGTGCTCTACGTTCCGAATACGGATAATCAGCTGTACAGACTCAGATACCGTTACAAAATCGGTTCTCTGAATGACCTGAAGCAACCATTGGCAGCACAGTATATTCAGTTTTTGGGAACAGATAAGAAGTCTGCAGAAGATATTTCCAAAGAGTTTTATAAAATCGCTTCCAGTTTCAGCGTTTCTACCGGTGAGGAATATACCACCGTCAATATTGAAGGATTGCAGGAAAATTTTGATCAGGCAGTGAAATTATATGAAGACCTGGTACTGAACGCAAAACCAAGCGAAGAAGCATTGGCTGCTCTGAAAGCCAGAATCGCAAAGTCCAGAAAAGATGCGAAAGCCAACAAAGGTGCTATTCTGAACGGGCTTACGAGCTACGCCCTATACGGTCCTAAGAATAAATTCAACAACACCCTTTCTGATGCTGAACTGAACGCCGTTACTGCACAGGAATTGGTGGACAGAATGAAAAACCTGAATAATTACGAGCAGACGGTGATTTATTACGGTCCGGAATCACTGAAAAACCTGACCGCTAAATTGGGATCTCTTCATACGGTTCCTGCCAATTTTGCGGTTGCCGCACCTGCGAAAACGTTCAAACAGCAGGCCCAGAGTAAAAATCAGGTGCTTTTCACTGATTATGATATGGTACAGGCAGAAACCCGCTGGATCCGGAATACTACAGCGTATGATCCTGCGCAAACCACTCTGGTGAATGTGTTCAACAATTACTTCGGTGGCGGTATGGGGTCTATTGTATTCCAGACCATCCGTGAAAGTAAGGCTTTGGCCTACAGTACTTACGGGTATTACGTGCAGCCTCAGAAAAAATCCGATCAGTATTATATGATGAGCTATGTAGGTTCACAGGCCGATAAATTTGGTGATGCCGTAGGAGCCATGAACGAACTGCTGACCAAAATGCCGGAACTTTCCGACAATCTGGAACTGGCCAAAAGCCAGGTGAAAAAAGACATCCAGACTGAGCGTGTGATGCAGGACGACATTATTTTCCGTTATCTCGCAGCGCAGCAGCTTGGATTGAAAGATGACATCCGCAAGGAGATGTACACCAGCGTTGATAAAATTACGATGGCTGATGTAAAGAAATTTCACACCACCCATTTCAGCGGCAAGCCGTACACTTACGCGCTCGTTGCTTCTGAAAAAAATGTGAAAATGGACGATCTGAAAAAGATAGGCGAAGTAAAGAAAATCTCCCTGGAGGAACTTTTCGGTTACTAAAAACTGCATCCTTTTATAAAATGCCCTGAAACGGACTCTGACAAGAGCGGTTTCAGGGCTTTTTTTTTGGCCTTTTTCAATCACAAAAACGTAAAGGAGACAGGAAGGAGATAGGGAGATGCCCTGACTTTAATCCGCGTAAACTGAGTCTGATTTCTTGAAAACAATCAACAATAATTTATGCTATTAACCTTCGTATTTAGGTTGTGTTGTGTGAAGCCGGCCATCGGGCTATGGTGTTTTGCCGCAGAAGCTGAATAAGTTCATTATTTTTATCAAATGTTATCCAGATCACCGCTTTTCCGTGATGATGTCCCAATGCAAACTGAAAATATTTGTCAGAAAAATTCATAAAAAGATGCGTATTTTGTATGTGTTAAAATTTCTTAATATTACTCAGGTATTCCCGTTATGCATTCCCTTTTCCCGATCAAAAGTAGGTGTAATTATTTAAAAAACAAGGAATTGCATTTTTTATTAATTTTAACACTTATTGTTGCTTATTTAAAATATATGCGTACATTTGGGTGTTATAGCCCATTTTAACAGACGACATGACCATTAAAGAAATATTAAACATTACAGAACACAGACCTTGGGCAATATCTACCAAACAATGGAAGTATTACCAAGAATGGAATAATGCAGTGTTTCTTCATTGGCAAGTTGACCTAAAAGAATTACAGAAAGTAGTTCCAAACGATTTGGAAATTGACCTTTATGAAGGAAACCCTTGGGTTTCTTTGGTTGCATTCACAATGGAGAAAATCCGACCGAGAAATTTACCTCCTTTTTCACCAATATCTGACTTTGACGAAATCAACATTCGGACTTACGTGAAGAATGACAACAAATCGGGAGTTTACTTTTTGAGCATTGAAGGTGGTAATCGAGTTTCCTGTAAAATTGCCAAGGCTCTTTCAGAACTGCCTTACCGATACTCCAAATTGAAACGACAAGAAGCTTTTTACTCCTCCGAGAATAGTGAGTTCCAAGATAAAATGAATATTAGATATGAAATTGGTAAAGAACTTACACAAAAGACTAATCTTGATAGATGGCTGACAGAAAGGTATGCTCTATTTCAAGATACCGAGACTTCGATTAACGAATTTGAAATTCACCATATCGAGTGGCCAACGTATAAAATTGACCTTAAAGAAATTGAAATCGATTATCCCAGATTCAATAAATTTCTAAACAACTTGCCTGACAGAACTCACTATTCGACAGGTGTGCAAGTTATCGCATGGGACAAGAAAAAAAAATCAAAACAAGATTCAATAATAATTTAAGACATGAAATCTATTTTAATATTCATTTTATCCATTCTAATACTTGGGAGCGTAAATGCCTCAACTGAAAGCGAATTCATTAAGAGCCATATAATAGAGTTTTATAACTTAAACAAAACAGCTATAGAGTTTGAGAATCAATTGTTGAAAATAGAACAAAAAGATACAGCACTTAAATACATTGACAATTACTCACTTGCCATAGAAAGGTCTTTGTCGGTTTATAACAAGTATAAAAAATCTGACAACAAACTAATTTCTGAAATATCAGCCGACTTAACAAAAATGTTGTCTGACATAATGGACAATAATTATCAACTATTGGGTAAACTTGTAAAGTCTGATATAAGCAAAGAAAATTTGAAACAGGAATGTAAGTCATTAGTCGAAAAGAACAAATTCATATCATCTTTTTTAAGAGATGTATCTATCGGAATTTGTATGACAACCGTAAAAGACAAACCTAAAAAAGCAAATAATAATGAACAGTTTTCTATACTGACCGAGAAAGAGAGAAATCAAATAAATGAACTCTTAATTGAGAAATACGGGAAAGAGATTAAAAAAATGAAAAAGGAAAATGCGGCTACACCATATGAATATTCGTGTGTTGCCATTTATGAATTCCTAAACATGACTTGGAAATTCGAAAAAGAATAGAAAAACGGGCTATAACACGGGTTTTGCGTCAGGCGGGCTGACGTGCAAACTTGAAGCTTTGTACTTCTATTAAACTTTAGTAATAAATTGAAACTTTGTGCTCCGAAACCCGCCCGAACGCAAAGCCCGAAAACGTCAGGCTGTGAAAAAACCTCTTTTTTCTCCAGATAATCAACTTTCACAAAGCAATATCTTTGTTTTAAGCCAATCTAAATTTTGATTTTTTTTGGTTAGTTCCAAAACTAATTTGGTCTAA